>Ga0208246_1001085_pt1 | contig 16701 bp, 17 predicted proteins | sample RifOxyD2_FD_184039 | JGI IMG/M metagenome (GOLD analysis project Ga0208246, IMG submission 184039) | Soil microbial communities from Rifle, Colorado - Rifle Oxygen_injection D2 (SPAdes) | ecosystem: Environmental > Terrestrial > Deep subsurface > Rock core/Sediment | place: Rifle, Colorado... | reverse complement strand
CCCTTTGCCGAATCGGAAGATCCGTTTGTTGGGGAACTTGCTGAAACTGAAGAACTTGAAGAAGCCTCGGTTTTTGGTGAACCTGACGAACTGGGTGAGGATAAAGAGTTTGGGGCGTTAGACGAATTGGGTGAGGATGAGGAGTTTGGGGCGTTAGACGAAGATGAGCTTGAACTAGAGGAAGAGGCTGAACTTTCGGACTTAGAAGAAGGCGAGCTTTCGGACCTTGAAGAACCCTTTGCCGAATCGGAAGACCCGTTTGTTGGGGAACTAGCTGAATCGGAAGAACTTGAAGAAGCCTCGGTTTTTGGTGAACCTGACGGTGAGGATGGAGAAGAGATTGAAGCGGTTGAGGCAAGAGATTCCCAAGAGGAAGTGGGAGCGCCGGATTTATCCCTTACAGAGCCTTTGGACCCCGAAGGGGCGCTAACTGGAGCTTTGGTCGGCTATCAAACCGTTTCTGCGGATGAACCGGGGGACTCCCGTTTTGATGATGGAGAATTAAAAACCTTCGACCAAGCTGAAGGGGTAACCTTTGAGGTTTCCTCTGAGGTATTTGGGGTGGACGATTTCCGTATGGAGTCGATTGGAGAAGAGCAAGCGCCCGTGAGCGAGGCTTCGCCGATTGAATCGGTTCCTGGGCCAGCTCCCCAGCTAGCTTCCGCTTCGACTCCAACTGTTGGCGTTCCCGCCGATCCGTTCGAAGCAGCCAAAGCCTCTGCTGATCCCTTTGAAGCAGCCAAAGCTTCTGCTGATCCCCTCGAAGCAGCCAAAGCCTCTGCTGATCCCTTTGAAGCAGCCAAAGCCTCTGCTGATCCCTTTGAAGCAGCCAAAGCCTCTGCTGATCCCTTTGAAGCTGCTAAGGCAACGGTTCCTAGTAGTGAACCGGCTAAAACGGAACCTGAGGCAGATCCAACCGAAAATGTTACCTTCCTCAATGACTTAGGTTCCTTTGACTCTGAAATGGGCCGAGAGACCCTAATAGGCGCTCCGCCAGAGCCCATGCCTAGCCTAGGTGTGGAACTGGTTGAAGAATTGGTGCAGCCCAGCCCATCCGAGTTGTCATTGGCTCACGAGGCGGTGGCCCAAGCCAACAAAGAAGCCTTAAATTCGGAAATTGAACTTAACGTGACCGCAATACTTCAAAACAAGTTAAGTGGGTTGATCGAGGCGATGGTTCAAGAAACGATTAAACAAACCCTAGACGAACTGTTGCCGGAAATGATGCACCGAATAGTCAAAGAGGAACTAGAGGGGGAATAGGAATTGAGCGCCAGACCCCGTCCACAACGTCATCCTAGTGCGGTGATTCTTTTTTGCTTGGCAGGGCTAGTGGGGATCGGGGTGCTTATGATTTATTCTTCAAGCGCCATTTATGCCGAGCGGATCTACGGCAGTCCATATCATTTTTTGCAACGGCAGATACTCCATCTAGCCTTGGGCACAGCTCTGTTAGTTTTTGCCGCCAAACACCCCTACGAACGATACCGCCGAACCTACCCAATCTTTGTTTTTTTGGCCTTCTTTTTTATGCTGTTGGTCTTGATCCCTGGGGTGGGGACCCAGGTGGGAGGGGCAAGAAGGTGGATACGAATTTTTGGTATCGGCTTTCAGCCTTCCGAGTTTGTAAAATTTTCCCTTATTATCTGGATGGCCGGGTTTTTGTGCCGCAAAAAAGGGGAACTCCATCAATTTTCCAAAGGGTTGTTGCCTTCTTTAATTGTAATGGGGGTCTTTTTTTTCCTGTTAATCTTACAACCGGATTTTGGCACGGCGGTGTTAATCAGCCTGACCTTGTTTATTATGATTTTTGTAGCCGGCTTGAGACCATCCCACATGATCTTGTCGCTTAGTGGTTTAGCCGGGATGGGGGCGATGTTGGTTGCGTTTAGTCCCTATCGGTTACTCCGATTCTTAACCTTTTTAGACCCTTGGGCGGATTCTAGGGGCTCTGGGTATCAATTGGTCCAGTCCTTTTTGGCTTTTGGCCAAGGCGGAATCTTTGGGGTTGATCTAGGTAATTCCAAGCAGAAACTCTTTTTCCTGCCCGAAGCTCACACCGACTTTATTTTTTCCATATTGGCTGAGGAAACCGGCTTTATTGGGGTGTTGTTTGTCGTGTTTTTAATTGCGCTGTTGTCTTACAAGGGCTTGGAGGTGGCGCTTCGCTGTCCAGACGAATTTGGTCGCAACCTTGCCTTGGGGATCACCTGCCTGATCGGGCTGCAATCACTGCTTAATTTAGGGGTTGTGGTGGGGGCTTTGCCTACCAAAGGAATTCCTTTGCCTTTTATTTCATACGGGGGCAGTAGCCTGTTAATGAATATGTTTATGGTTGGGGTCTTGGTAAACGTGGCGGAGCAAAAGATCGATGTTTAGGTTATTAGTGGCTGGCGGCGGCACGGGCGGACACCTGTTTCCAGGAATGGCGGTGGCCGAGGCCTTGGGCGAAATGGGGCCTGTCGAGGTCCGATTTGTCGGCACCAGCCGAGGCATCGAGACGACTGCGGTGCCCAAACGCGGATGGCATCTTTACCTCTTGCCCGTTTCTGGGCTTTACCGAGTGGGGCTTGCTAAGCGGTTATTAGGTTTAGCGCGGTTGCCGGTGGCATTGATAAAAGCCGCCCAGATTTTGCGCGAATATAAGCCAGACTTGGTGCTAGGGGTGGGCGGTTATGCCTCTGGGCCGATGCTACTAGCAGCACTAGCCCTAGGTTATAAAACTGCCTTGCAAGAGCAAAATGCCTATCCAGGCATGACCAACCGCCTTTTGGGGCGTTTTGTGCCCATAAGTTTTGTGCCTTTTGAGGGTCTAGGTGAGGTTTTTAAAAACCCAGTCGTTGTGGGCAATCCGCTTCGAGACGCCATAGCCCAGCTAAACGGTCAGCCCGATCAAAGACCGCGCACACCCTTGGTGGTGGCGATTGTAGGTGGGTCCCAAGGGGCTAAAGTGTTAAACGACACTTTAATTGAGGCCTTACCTTTGTTAGAGCGATTTTATGATCAGATCGAATGGGTCCACCAAACCGGGAAGGCCGATTATGAGCGAGTTATGGAGGCCTATCAGGCCTATCCTTGTATAAAGGCCCAGGTTTCGCCCTTTATTGAAGACATGGCCCACCTTTACAGTCGGGCGCATCTCTTTATCAGTCGGGCAGGGAGCATGGTTGGCGAATATTGCGCTGTGGGCAGAGCCTCGATTTTGGTGCCAATCGCCCAGTCTTCAGGTGGCCACCAACTAAAAAACGCCTTGGCCTTAGAATCCGTAGGTGCAGCCATTTGTATCCAACAGGTTGATTTAACCGCTGAAAAGCTGGTTTCCCATCTTGGGGAATTTTTAGCAGACCCTCGGCTTATTTCGACCATGGAAGCCGCGGCCCTAAGCCTATACAAAGGAAACGCCGCTAATGCCATCGCTCAAAGGGTGGTAGAGTTTTTTGCCTTGGAAGTAAGTTAAAAACAAGTGGGCAGTTTATTAAAGCAAAAAGCTCTTGGTTTTGCTGAAGCAATTGCATTATAATTTACACAAGGCTAGCTGCGATTAAAAAAAATCGAGAGACAACTATGAAAGTATTAATTGTTGATGATAGCCCTTCGATGCGAAAAGTCCTCAAAAGGGAGTTTAATTCAGAAACATGGGAAATTATCGAAGCCAGGGATGGCGCGGAGGCGTTGGTTCTTTATCGGCAACATCTTCCCGATCTAATCACCATGGATGTGGACATGCCCAACCTCAATGGATTCGAGGCTACCGCCCGGATTAGAGGGGTTTCTCTATCAGACGAAAATTATGACGACCTAAAAACCCCGATTGTATTTATAACCAGTAACGACACCCTTTTGGGCCGCCAAAAGGGGTTTGATTCGGGAGCGACTGATTTCTTGACCAAGCCCTTTATCAAAGGAGAATTGGCGAATTTGGTCACCCATTTGACCGGGAAGGACGCTAAACCCCGCTTTAAAGGGCTGACTGCGGTAGTGGCCGATGACGACAAAACCACTAGGGCCATTTTAGAGCGGATGTTAAGCGCGGAGGGTATCCACTGCATCATGGCGGTTAACGGCTGGGAGGCCTATGAGATTATTAAGGGTGAGCCGGAAAACATCGACATTTTGCTGACCGACTTTTTAATGCCCTTGATGGATGGCCTGGAGCTTTGCCACAAGGTCCGCGAATTGGGTATGGTTCGGCTGCCCATTATTTGCCTTAGCGCGGTGCCAGAGCGGGACTATGTGGTGCAAATGTTTAAGGCCGGGGTTAACGATTATATTGTCAAACCCTTTACCAAAGAGGAACTGTTTGCCCGTTGCCGAGTCCATTTGGAGGCGAGGCAGTTTTCTAAACAGTTAGAAGATCAAGTGGTTGAGCTTAAAAAACTCAATAAAATTAAAGACAAGATGTTGGCTATTACTAGCCACGATTTGCGCTCACCCCTGTCAGGCATCTTGGCCTGCGCCGAGATGTTAAATGAATCGGAAGGGCTTCAGCCCGAAGAAAAGGGGTGGGTCCGCTCGATTAGTAACTCAGGTAACTTTTTGCTTGAATTATTAAACGACCTCTTGGCGATGGGAAAGATTCAAACAGAAGAAACCCTGGATATGGAACCGGTTTGGCTTAATCGGATTTTGGAACAAGCGATTATTACGGCGCAACATCTGGCGCAACCCAAAAGGATCGATCTGGAGTTTGAAAATCTTAGCCAAACAGATGTGTACATCAACGGGGATTTTAACAGCCTAACCCGGGTGATAAACAATCTAGTTTCTAACGCGATCAAGTTCACGAATCGCGAGGGATGGGTGCGACTTCGTATGCACGCCCAAAACGGTAAGGAAGTTAAGATCAGTGTGATTGACAATGGAATTGGGATTGAACCTAAACACCTGGATCAGCTATTTGAACCTTACACTAGGTTTTCGCGGCCAGGAACGGCGGGCGAACCGAGTATTGGTTTGGGGCTCTCGATTGTTAAAGCTCTGGTAGAACGGCATCAGGGGCGAATTGAGGTGATTAGCACCCCAGGTCAGGGAACCGAATTTATAATTGTTTTGCCCTCGGGTTTGGATTAGGATTTAGAAATGACCCTCCCAGTTAATAAGCTGAATTTGATGTGTTTTTAAAATTAAATTGTGATTGTAGGTAACAGCCGCTTCTTCAGCGGCGTTGCGACCACCTTGGTACCAGCCCCATTCAAAAAATAGGGCTAACGCTGCGAGCGCGTATTGCTCTTTTTGAAAAGCGGTGGCCCCTGCCCAAAGAAACAAACTGTTTAGGCCTAAACTGGTAAATCCAGCGCCCCACTGCCCAGCCATCATCAGGCCAGTTCCAGGCAGGATTGAGGAGGCTAACTTCGCTAGGTGCGGATCGATTTGGCCCTCTGGCGGTGCTGGGTAAGGCTCGCCCAAGACCGGGGACAGGTGGGTTTCATAAAGGGACCGCGCTTGATCCTCTTTTTGCCGCTGCCAAAGGGGACTAAGGGCGTTTAAAGCCAATTTTTGTTTTTCTTTGGGTGGTAGCAGAGGGGAATTTAGGGCTTGCTCCAAGCTTTGGTCCCAAGCTGGCCAGTCTTTTAATTGGGCTTGGCAGTTAAGCTTTAGGGTTAAGCTTTGGGCGGTTGGACCTTGACGGAATTCGGTGCGGTAAACCTCGCTTAGGGCTCGGTAGCAGTCGTCCTGGGCCCGTAAAGCTTCAGCAAAATCGAGCTCCCCTGCCTTAGAAGCGGTACTTAAAACGAGCGCCAAAAAAAGAAACCACCACTTCATCTGGCTAGGCTGGGAAGGCCCCATGGTTTAGGGTCGAAGTATTCGAGACTGCCCAAGATTAAATCGGCGTCTTGGTATTCGGCTAGGTCCATATGTGGGTCCGGTACGGCTACTGCGGCCATCCCTGCGGCTTTGGCGGCGGCGATCCCGGTGGGGGCGTCTTCAAAAACTAAGCAGAATTCTGGGGCAATCCTTAAGCGCCGGGCGGCCTCTAAAAAGATATCAGGTGCTGGTTTACAGTGTGCGACCAAGGGGTCGTCCCCGGTAACAATAGCCGAAAATTGACTGAACCAGACCTGGTGTTGATGGGTTTTGATCTGGTATAGATGTTGGTTTGAACTGGTGGCTAAAGCAATAGGTACCGTTTGGACGACCAAAGCAGAGGTCAAGGCAAAGGCTCCAGGCATGGGCTGGGCTAGCAAAAACGCCTTTTCCATCAGGGGTTTTTGTAATTCGTAAAGCCCATCGGGGGTTAGGGGCAGGCTAAGTCCGTCGATTAAGATTTGCGCGGATTCGATTCTTCCGCGTCCAATCATCTTGGACTTAAGCGCCCAATCGAAGCTTTTGCCGAATTGGCTAACGACTGCCTTAGTGACTTCGGTATAAATGGGCTCGGTTGATAAAAGCAACCCGTCCATATCGAAGATGACCGCCTTGATTTTACGCATAGGCCCTTAGGCTTTAGGTTTGTTCCCTAGCCTAAAGACAGTTGACCAAATAATAAACCCCAAAGCTTAGGGGGTGCAACTTTTAAGGCCTAATTTGCGTAAGATCCAGACCGATGGGCAAAAGTTGGTTAGTCCGTAAAGGGTCAACATTCCAATCACGAACCAAAGGATGTATTGGCCTTCGGGCATGGCTAAACTGATCAAATAGGCCCCTACCCCTAACACACTGGCAATTAAAAAACGGTGGATTCGTTCAACACACATTGTAGCCTCCAAACTAGTAAATTCGTTTATTCATATAATGAAATTAACTAAGGGGCAACCCCTTTATTTGCCACAGCCTAAAGCAGCTGGAAACCCCGTTCTAACCAGTGGAGATTGGGGCGTTGTAGGTTTAGATTATCCTCTTATTCAAGTCCAATTTCTTGACAAGTTAGGACAGTCTTTATAGGCTGAACTGTCAGGTGTCGAACCGCCGTTAGGCGTAACGATGAAACGGGAAACCCGGTGAACCTTTGGGACAACCAAACTATTCCGGTGCAGCCCCCGCTACTGTAGGCCACGTTTGTAAAGTGGTAAGCCAGGAGACCGGCCTGATCTAATTGACGCTTGCGCGTGCCTCGGGGTGAAGGATGGTGGTTCTACCAAAAATCATGCAGTTCCCTCCCCCCCTATTCTCGCGTACTGTTTACTTGCCTTGGCTATGAAAGGGGCCTTGTTGGGCGGGGTTCAGTCTGGCTCTGGCAAGACCACGGTGATGTTGGCACTATTGCAACGTCACTTAAGGCTTGGGCAATCGGTAGCCGCTTTTAAAGCGGGCCCTGATTTTTTGGACCCCATGTGGCACCAAGCGGTTTTGGGTCAAGCAAGTTATAACCTGGATACCCAGATGATGGGGCCCCAGGAGTGTCAGAGGGTTTTATGCAACGCCCAAGGCGATTATTTGTGGGTTGAAGGGGTAATGGGGTTGTTTGACGGACGCCATGGGGTTGGCGGGGCTGGTTCGGGGGCCGATTTGGCGTTGGTGCTGGGGCTCCCAGTGGTGTTGGTGGTCGATGCTAAGGGGCAGGCGGGCAGTATTGCACCTTTGGTCGCCGGATTTGAACTTTATGCCCAAAAAAAGGGGATTCAAATCGCCGGGATCGTCGCCAATCGGGTGGGAAGCCAAGGGCACGCGGACCTATTAAAAGGAATCTTGGCTGAAGAAAACTTGCCCCCGCTTTTAGGTTGGATGGATAAAAAGGCCCCCAATTTGCTTGAGCGCCATTTGGGGCTGGTGCGGCCTGAAGAATGGGAATTACCTGATTTAGCCAGTTCGCTTAATCTGGATGATCAGGCCTTGGAACGGGCTTTGGGGCTGGTTTCGTTAAGGACCAAGGTAAAAGAGCGAACCACCAAGCGGCTCTTGGGCAAACGAATCGCCATTGCCCGTGACCTAGCCTGTTGTTTTATCTACCCAGCTAATCTTGATTGGCTAAAAGAACAGGGGGCGGAGGTCGTTTTTTTTTCCCCCCTCAACTCGGAACCTCTGCCCCCTGAGATTGACGGGCTTTGGCTACCTGGGGGGTACCCAGAGCTTTATGGAGCCCAATTAGCAGGATCAAGCTCTTGGGAGACAATCCAGGTCTTTATAGAGGCAGGCGGGGCGGTTTTGGCAGAATGTGGCGGGGCGATGCTTTTAGGGGAAACCCTGATTGATCTGCAAAACGAGTCTCACCCAATGGCCGGGGTTTTTGATTTTAAATCGAAGATGCAAACTAGGTTAGCCGGACTTGGTTATGCGGAGGAGCAAAGCGGGGCCAGGGGCCACGAGTTCCACCATTCTTCGAGGATCGGCGGAGCTAAGTGTTACGCTGCCGCGTTTGAGTTAGATAAAGGCGACCAAGGGCTGAAGTATAAACAGGTACGAGCCTCTTATATTCACTGGTATTTCCCCTCGGCTCCCGAGGCGGTGGCGAGGTGGTTTAGTGGCCAATGATAAAGACGGGCGGGTAATCTGCCATTTTGGAGAGGGCAAAGGCAAAAGTTCTGCTGCCTTAGGTATGGTTTTTCGGGCCGCCGGGTGGGGGATGAAGGTCTTGGTGGTCCAGTTTATTAAGGGCAAATGGAAAACCGGTGAAGAACGATTGGCCGCCAAGTTGGACGAGATTGAGTGGCATTCGATGGGGGATGGCTTCACCTGGGACACAAAAAATCCCGAAGCTGACCGGGCCACTTGCCAAAAAACTTGGGCCTTTGCTCAAGAAAAGATTTGTTCAGGGCTTTACGATCTGGTCTTGTTAGACGAGATCAACTATTGTTGTGGTTACGGATGGCTTGAAGGTGCCCAATTGGCGCGGTTTATTACCCAAGAGAAACCACCAAAGACTCATTTGATTTTAACCGGCCGTAATCCGGCCCCCGAGGTGCTCGAAGTTGCTGATACAGTAACCGAGATGAAGTTAGTCAAACATGCTTATTCGCAAGGGATCAAGGCGATTAAAGGCATTGAATTTTAACGATCCGCAGGAGTTTAAAGGCGATGCATATTGAGCCAGGTTTTGTAGTACAAGCCAAAGTTGTTTTGGCCAACGTAGCGGTAGTAGGGGTTTTAGGACTTTACGCTAAAGAATTGATGGCTAAACCACAACTGATTGTAAAAAGCCTTGTGGCTGCCGTTTGTTTTAGCCTGTTTATGGAGGCGTTCCATATGCAAGTAGGTCCTTCGGAATTGCATTTTTTAGGGGCAATGCCGATCTATTTGATTCTGGGATTTGTACCCGCCCTGTTTGGCTTTGTTCTAGGTCTGCTCTTTCAAGGGCTCTTGCTTCACCCAACCGACTTAGCCATGTTGTCGGTTAACAGCCTTTCTTTGATTCTGCCTTTGTTGGCCGTGCATTTTACGCTGGGTAAAAACCTATCGATACAAGACCTCAATCTGAAAACCTTAGCCAAGCTAGACGGGGTTTATTACGCTGGTGTGACCACGATGGTTGGGTTCTGGCTTTTAGGCGAAGCGGTGACCAACTTGAGTGCCTGGGCTACCTTTGCGGTTTCTTACGCTCCTGTAGTGCTGGCTGAAGTGGGTTTCAGCTTTGGTTTGATCAAGTTGGCCCAACGGTTTGGGAAAAGTCAGTGGTTTGGTGGGGTTAGCGCTGTTTAACTTACCAGCGCGATTACAAACGGGGTTTTAATGGGCAAGGTCTGGTTTGTGGGTGCAGGTCCAGGGGACCCCGATTTGATAACCATTAAAGGGCGCGCCCTAGTCGAGCAGGCGGGGGCGGTGCTTTATGCGGGTTCTTTGGTTGCTAAAGCGGCCTTGGATTGGGCCAAACCCGACGCGGTTACCGCCGATTCCAAGGGGATGACCCTGGAGGAAATCGCCGATTGGCTGGCGTTGCAGGCCAATCGGTGCGAGACCGTGGTCCGCCTGCAAACCGGGGACCCTAGCCTTTTTGGGGCGCTGATCGAGATGGTTAGACCTTTAGACCAGTTGGGTATTGAGGTGGGCGTGGTCCCAGGGGTGTCTTCCGCCTTTGCGAGCGCCGCTGCCGGGGTCGAAAGTTTGACCCTGCCCGAAGTAACCCAAACCGTGATCCTAACCCGCTTCTCCGGGCGCACTCCTATGCCGCAAGGGGAGGACCTAGAATCCCTAGCCAAGCACCACTGTTCGCTTTGTATCTTTTTATCAATCACCCTTTTTGACCAAGTCGAAGCGGCCCTGTTAAAGGCGGGTTGGGACGAATGGTCCCCCATTATGGTGGTAGAAAAGGCGAGCTGGCCCGGTGAAGAGCGGGTCTTTAAGGCCCCATTAAATCAAATGGCGGCTTTGATTGAAACCAATGGGATTAAGGCCCAAGCCATGATTGTCGCCAGCCCCACCTTGGGTGCCAGGGACTGGGACGAGATCACAAAGTCTAAGTTATATGACCCCGAATTTACTCACCGTTTTCGCAAAGCTGCTCGATGAAACAAACTATTTTGCTGGTTGGACATGGCTCCAGAGCTGAAGAGGGTAACCGAGAATTGGTGGATTGGGCAATGCGCTGGGCTAAGGAACATCCAGAATGGGAGATAGTAACCTGTTATATCGAGTTTGCCGAGGTATTATTGGAAGAAGGGCTCGACCAAGCAGCCGCTAAAGGTGGATCGGTGCTGGTTCTGCCCTTAATTCTAAATGCCGCGGGCCACGCTAAAATGGAAATCCCCGAGGCCCTTGAAGCCGCCCGCTTGCGGCATCCGAAGGTAAATTTTATATACGCCCGTCACATCGGGGCAGACCCGTTGATCTTGACCTTGATGTTGCGCCAATTAAAATCGTTAATGGCCGAACTCTATTTCCCCGATCCGAAAACCACCGGAGTGATCCTCCTGGGGCGGGGCTCTTCGGACATGGCGGCCAATAGTGAGTTAGCTAAGTTGGCCCGCTGGATCTTGGAATCCAGTGAACACGAATTGGTGGATCTGGCTTTTACCGGTATCAGTTATCCACGGATCGAAACAGCGGTGATGCGCCAAGTGAAGTTGGGGATGATGCAGGTCGCTATCCTACCTTTTTACCTGTTCGAAGGCCGTTTAATGCAGCGGATCGGTCGCCAAGCGGAGGCGTTGCAGGTCCAATATCCGCAAATTCGCTTTGGCGTAGGCCCCTATATTGGTTTTGAACCGGAAATATTTGCATTGGCCGAAACCCGTGTAAAAGAGGCACTTGGGCAAAAGGGTGAAGCTTTATTGCTCGAATGTGACGGCTGTAGCTACCGCGAGGCTTCTGCCCAGGCTTCCCCTCATTCCCATACCCACCGATGAACGCAAACCAAGTTACCGAACAACTCACCGAAGCGGGTCGCCAGATTGAGCATAACTCCTTTGCCATTGTCGATCAAGAAGCGGGGGCGCATAACTACGGACCTAGCCAATGGCAGGTAGTCCGCCGGATGATCCACGCGTCTGCTGACTTTGAGTTTAACGGCCTTACCAGATTTTCAAAGGACGCGGTAGAGGCCGGGGTCAAAGCGATTTTGGCGGGGGCTAGTGTGATCGCCGACGTGGAGATGATTACTGTTGGCCTTTCCAAGCCAAGACTGGCCCATTTCGGGGTTAAAACCTACCAATTTATCAGCGATCAAGACGTTATCGATCAAGCCAAGGCAGAAAACAGTACCCGAGCGGTGCAAGCAATGCGCAAAGCCCACCGACTGGGTCTGTTAGAAGGTGCGATTGTAGGGATCGGCAACGCCCCAACGGCCCTGATTGAGGTGTTAAAACTGATTGAGGCCGGAGCCCGTCCGGCGCTTTTGGTGGGGATGCCCGTAGGCTTTGTGCAGGCGGCTGAATCCAAAATCAGAGCGGGAGCCCAGTCTAGGGTACCCTATATTATCACCGAAGGCCGCAAAGGTGGTTCCACCCTGGTAGTGAGCAGCCTTCACGCCTTACTGGCCTTGGCCGAAGCGCAGGAATAAGACCTTGGCCGAACGCAAGGAAAAAGCCGACGGACTAAGGACCGGCTACTCGACCGGAGCCTGTGCCGCTGCGGCTTCCAGGGCCGCAATGGAGGGACTAGTAACCGGCAAAGTGCCCGAGCAAATCCAAAGCTTGCTCCCTAACGGCCAGCGGGTGGTGTTTCAGGTTGCCCGGAGTAGTCTCAATACGGACTTCGCTCAAGCGGTAGTGATCAAAGACGCAGGCGATGACCCAGACGTGACCGACAAAGCTCAACTCACCGCCAGCCTAACCCCGCTTCGAAGCCAACCTGGCGTGATTTTAATTGAAGGTGGCCCTGGTGTTGGTCGAGTGACGCTGCCCGGCTTAGGGCTTCTGGTAGGTGGTCCGGCTATAAATCCCAAGCCACGACAAAATATTTTAGACAATATTTCGGAGGTCGGCGCCGATTGGTTAAAGACTTCGGGGGTGTTGGTGACGATCTCGGTCCCTGACGGAGAAAAAATGGCCAAGCGGACGTTAAACGCCCGCTTAGGGATTGTAGATGGAATCTCGATTTTAGGCACCAGCGGAATTGTCCGGGCCTTTTCCACTGCCGCCTACCGCGCCTGTGTGGTCCAAGGGGTTGAGGTGGCGGCCAGCCAGGGCCTTAGCCGAGTGGTTCTAAGCACCGGCGGACGCACCGAAAAATTTATAATCAAACAATTCCCGGACTTGCCCGAAGCTTGTTTTGTACAGATGGGCGACTTTTTAGGGGCGGCGCTAGACCGAGCGGCAGAACTAAAGATTAAAAAGATTAGTATTGGCGCGATGGTAGGTAAATTAACCAAAATCGCCCAAGGGGAGCGGGTCACCCATGCTCGAAAAAACCAAGTGGATACCGGATTGCTGGCTCGGCTAGCAGCCCAAGTGGGGGCTGGCAACGCGGTTTGTAAAGAAATTGAGCTGGCCCAAACGGCGAGGTTCGCCAGCGAACGGCTGGCCGAGTTGGGGCTCGATTTACCTTTTTACCAAGCCTTGATTGCCCATACCCTAAATACCTTGCACCAGAATTACTCTGGTGCTTTTTCACTTGATATTTGGGTTTGCGATTTTGAGGGGAATTATATTACGTCCCAGTCCGATCAGGGGGCTAAGTGAACCCTAAGTGCCATATTATTGGGGTATTAGAGGGTGAGCCCCTTTTTGGGGAAGTGGCGCAAATAATAGGGCGGGCCGCTTTAGTAGTGGGCGGGACCAGGCTCTTAAGTGCAATCCGAATTTCTCCAGGAGCCCAAACCTTCGACCTCACCGGACGTTTCGGCGAGGTGACGAGGTTGATTAAAGAGGCCTTGGCCGCCCAAAACGAGGTGGTTGTCTTAGCGACGGGTGATCCCATGTGCCATGGGATTGGCGGGTATTTGACCAGCCGTTTAGACCCTGGAACTTGGCAAATCTGGCCCCAGGTTTCAATGGTGCAAATAGCGGCAGCCCGTTTTGGGCTAGCTTGGCAGGGATATTTTATTTATTCGGTTCATGGCCCAGATACGGGTGAATGGGACGCCCATTCTGGACCGGAACATGGGCTTTATCCCTTGCTCAAAGCACTCCATCAAAAAGACCAGCTAGCCCTTTACTGTTCCCCAGCCAATGACCCGGCGCGGATAGCGCGGATGCTGATTACTGCTGGGTTAGAACAGGATTTTGAATTTAAGGTTGCCTCCAATATCGGAGGGGGCAACGAATGGTTACACCAGGGGATTTCCACCCTTGAGGCCGCCAAGGCCCAATTCGCCGAACCTAATGTCGCCTTCTTAACTAGGCAGAGCCCCCGAGCCCAAAGAACCATCCTAGCCCGCCCTGACGAAGCTTATTATCAACGAAAACCAGAATCAGGCCTGATTACCAAAAGGGAACACCGCGCTGTCGCCTTGGGGTTATTAGGGCTTAAACGGGATTCGGTAGTCTGGGACCTTGGAGCCGGGTCTGGATCGGTGGGGATTGAGGCGGCAGGCCTTTGTCCAGAAGGGCTGGTGTTTGCCATTGAAAAAAATGAAGCCGACTTTGCCAACGTCCTTTCCAACAAAGCCCGGTTTTTGGCCTACAATCACTTTCCTTTTTTAGGCAAAGCCCCCGAGCTTCTGGTTCATTGGCCTAATCCAGACGCTGTGTTTATTGGTGGATCAGGTGGAGCGCTGGCGGACTTGATTAGGTTGTCCTTAAAGCGGCTTAACCCTAAAGGCCGATTGGTGATTGCATTGATTAGTTTAGAAAATCAGTCCTTGGCGATAGAAACACTCTGCCAGCTAGGCCAAGATTGGCAATTAACCCAACTGCAGGTGTCCCGTAGCCAACCGATTTTAGACATGCATCGGCTGGCCCCGATACCCCCGATTTCCCTTTTATGGACTGAAGTCACATGAAAAAAAACCTTGGTAAACTGATTGGCCTTTCCTTGGGGCCTGGCGATCCGGGGTTGATTACCCGGCAAGCGTATGAAGCCTTAACCGGTGAGGCGCAGTGGTGTTACCCGGTCAAAAAGCGAGGGGCTGAGAGTTACGCCTTGTCTATCGCCCTGGCCGCCGGGCTGACCCCTCCCGAGGGGCATCAGGCACTTCTCTTCCCCATGACCCATGACCCAGAAAAACTCCTGGCGGCCTGGAAACAAGCGGCTTTAGAGGTATTAGAATTACTGAGCGGTGGAAGGGATTTGTTATTTTTGGTCGAGGGGGATTCGAGCACCTATTCAACCTTTGGCCATTTAGCCCGAACCCTTAAACAACTGGAACCGCTGGTGCCCATTGAGACTTGGGCCGGGGTCTCTAGTTTTAACGCCGCCGCAGCTAGGCTAGAGATGCCCTTGGCCGAAGTGGACGACAAGTTGGCTGTGATCCCTGCTGGCTACGGCGTCGCGGTGATTGAACGATTACTAGAGGATTTTGATCGTTTGGTGCTGCTTAAGGTCAAGCCAGTCTTAGATGAAGTGATTGATTTGGTGGAACGCTTGGATCTGATTCCCTATTGCCGGTTTATTGAAAAGGCCGGCAGCCCCGAGGAACGGCAGGTTTTGGATATCTCTACCCTTCGGGGCCAAAAGGTGAACTATTTATCCCTCATCTTAATCCACCACCCCAACCGCTTACCTGAAGAACTCAAACGAGGTTGCAAAAAGGTGGAACCATGATTACACCCAAAGTTGCCGCCGTTGCTATCACCAAAAAAGGAGCGCAAATTCTGGCCCAGTTAGGCCCACTTTTGCCAGAGGCCGACTTAATTGTGGCCGAGCGATTTTTAGAATATCTACTAGGCGTACCCAACCGAGTCTCCACCTACCAGGGCCCTGTGGGGGCGCAGATGGGGCCCTTGTTTAAGACCTACGACCAGTTGATCTTTTGTGTTTCTTTAGGCGCAGTTGTGCGCCTTGCGGCACCCCATCTCAAAACCAAAGAAACCGATCCTGGTGTTTTAGTGATCGACGATGCTTGCCAGTTTGTGGTGGCCGTCCTTTCTGGGCATTTAGGCGGGGCCAACGCTTTTACTCTAAAGGTGGCGAAGCTTTTAGGAGCGCAGCCGGTGATCACGACCGCCTCTGACGCAGGTGGCACCCTAGCTGTGGATATTCTGGGTCGGGAACAGGGGTTTAAGGTCGAAGCAGATAAAAAAACGTTGATCCGCTTGGCTGCGCAGGTGGTTAACGAAGAGCCAGTCGCCCTGGTGCAAGAATCGGGGACCCGCGATTGGTGGAAGGGGCCAATACCTGAAAACATAAAAAGCTTTGATTGGCTCGAAGATGCGGATCCGAATAGGTTTTCTGGGGTGCTATGTATTACAAACCGTGCGTTGCCCCTTGACTTGAGCAAAAAATGGCAAGACCGTTTGGTGCTCTACCGCCCGCCGGAGCCTCTTTGAAGGTAGCCTTGGGGATAGGTTGCGACCGAAACACCGCCTTTGAAACCCTATGCGAGGCGCTCGATTTAGCCCTGAAACAAAGCGGGGTAGCCGAACAGGAAATAGTGGGCTTGGCTACGATCGACCAAAAACGAGACGAACCGGCTATTTTAAGGCTGGCTAAGGAAAAAAACTGGCCTCTGTATTTTTATCGGGCCCAAGAATTGGCCCAAGTGGAGGTCCCCAACCCCTCGGCGACGGTGCAAAAATACATGGGTTGCCCAGCCGTGGCCGAAGCGGCCGCCTTGTTGTTAGCCGGGCAGACCCTGTCGGCTTTGATTCTGGAAAAACTTAAACACCGGGGGGCGGATCTAAAAAACGTCACCCTTTCGATGGCGAGCTTTTAAATGGGTAAAATCTTTTTAGTGGGCTTTGGCCCAGGATCGGTGGAACAGATGACCCTACGCGCCCGCGAGGCTATCGCCCAATCGGAGGTGGTGATTGGATATTCGACTTATATTAAGTTGGTCGAGGACCTCCTGGTGGGCAAAGAGGTGATCAAAAAAGGCATGACCGAAGAGTTGGACCGGAGCGTTTTGGCTTATGAAAAAGCCAAAGAAGGCAAGACGGTAGCCCTGATTTCCTCGGGCGATATAGGGGTTTACGGTATGGCTGGTCCTACCTATGAGGTGTTGTTTGAGGCCGGTTGGACTCCTCAAACCGGAATTGAGGTCGAGGTTGTCCCTGGCACCACCGCCCTAAGCGCGGCGGCCTCTCTAGTGGGCGCGCCTCTGACCCACGATTTCTGCTCGATTAGTTTATCAGACCTACTCACCCCTTGGGCAACCATTGCCAAACGTTTGGTAGCCGCAGCCCAGGCTGATTTTGTGACGGCTTTATACAACCCTAAAAGTGGGCGGCGAGTTGAGCAGATTGTAGAGGCGCAAGCGATTTTTTTAAGGCACCGCAACCCAGCCACCCCGGT
>Ga0208246_1001084_pt1 | contig 16727 bp, 21 predicted proteins | sample RifOxyD2_FD_184039 | JGI IMG/M metagenome (GOLD analysis project Ga0208246, IMG submission 184039) | Soil microbial communities from Rifle, Colorado - Rifle Oxygen_injection D2 (SPAdes) | ecosystem: Environmental > Terrestrial > Deep subsurface > Rock core/Sediment | place: Rifle, Colorado... | reverse complement strand
AAAGAAATTAATTTTATCGGCACCCAGTGAAGTTTTGACAAAAGAAGAATTGGAGCAGTTATTAAACAGTGATGTACCCGATATTTTATCCAGCAAAAATCCAAAACAAATTTTAAAGCAGATTGCAAATAATAAGAAAGATGTTAAGGGTATATTAACCGCAATAAAACAACACGACAAATTACCAGAACCAATTGTCATCAAACATTCGAATGGATATTATTTAATGGGTGGAAATACACGATTATCGGCATTAGCAGCAATGAGACATACCATGCCAGTAAAAGTGATACAATATGGAGCACCAATGGTGGGATCAGTTCCTACTACTGCCGCAGAAAAACCAAAGACTAAAAATAAGGGCAACAAAAAAGAACTCTTTCAAAAAATATTACAAATGAAAATTACTAATCCAGAAACAGGTAATCAAATTAAAATTGATACTGCAATGGATTACGACAGATTACATCCTGCGCATAAAATTGCAATGGGCGTCATCCGTCAACATATGCGTGGGTTATCTAACCGCGCAGGCATTCCCAAAAACAGAACAGATTAACTCAAGAGGCGGTTATGGCAGAACATGAAGCAATTAACAATGCTCGTAGAAAAATCAATGAAGTATTAAAAAAGAACGGTGAACAAATTGTAGTAGGGTGGCGGCCAGGATTAGAACCCACTCGGAAAGATGGTGATACGTGGACAGATTTAAATGACAAAAAATGGGTCATGAAGAATGGCATTAAGCAAACGGTAACAAAACTGGACGGAGCAAAAACTCCGTGGTTCTGCCCACAGTGCGATAAAGCAATGAATCACCGATTTGATATTAAATTCTGGGGACTTCGTGGCAAGTGTATGGATTGTGTGATCAAAGAAGAAACCGAAATGCGTCGATTGGGCACATGGAAAGAATACGAAGAGCGCAAAATTAAAGAAAATTATATTGCGGCACTAAAAGATCGTATTGCTGAACTGCAAAGTTTACATGACACGGTTACCGCACCAGAAGTTATTCATGCAGACGAAACGAAAATTTTAATGATTGAAAAATGGCACGTAGACATTGATAAAGTAAAAACGGATATTATGAAAGATATTATAGAATTAAATGAATTTCTCACCGAAGTAGAAACTGGAGAATAACATGAATAAATTATTGACATCATTGATTAATTTTAGTAAAGAATTCAGCACATTAACTTCGGTGAGTAGACTTGCCATCATCGGCGGTGTCATATTTATTATTTCATTCATGCTTGGTAAGTCCGGCGGCAACAGTAAGCAAGAACAGTTTAATGTAAAATATGCAGAATTTAAAAACAATAGTGAAAAAGTATCAAATTACGCAGATTCATTAAAAACTGTCGTGGAAAAATTGCAAGAGGAAAGTATAAAAAAAGATGACATCGTTAAGAAATTGAACAGCAACATTGTTCAGCGAACAACTCAGCAAAAACTATTAAAGACAGATTTAACAGAGTTAGAAACGCGCGCAAATTTATTAACGAATTTAGCAACAGATACTTCGTTAGTAGTCGTGTACAAAGATAGTATTATTGGAAATTTAAAAGGACAAATAGTACTTGCGGATTCGGTGATTATTGATCAGCAGTCAATAATTACACAAAAAAATTCACAAACCGTATTGTTACAACGTGCCGTAGCAATATCTTCTACTCGGGCAGATAGTTTACAGTACATACTTCGCACACTTCCAAAGCCAGCACCAAATCCAAATAAGCTCTTTGGATTTATCCCCAAGCCTAGTAGAACGGTAGTTGGAGTTGCGGGATTTGTATTGGGAATAGTTGCTGGAGCAGAACTCAAACGGTAATTGGTTATGACACAAGTAAATTTAAAAGATCTTATTAAACAAGAATACAAAAAATGTGCAATGAGCGCAGAATACTTTTTAAGTAAATACTCGTATATTCAACATCCAATTCGGGGAAAGGTATTATTTGAGTTATATAAGTATCAAAAAGATGCCCTTCATGATTTTTACGAACATGATAATAATATCATCTTAAAGGGCAGACAGATTGGTATTTCCACATTGGTGGCAGGATATTCGTTGTGGTTATTATTATTTCATCGCGACAAAAACATTCTTGTTATTGCTACCAAACAAGAAACGGCAAAGAATCTCGTCACGAAAGTACGATTCATGCACGCAAACTTACCCGTGTGGTTACGGGGTAATTGCACAACCGATAATAAACTGTCATTACAATTTGCTAACGGGTCACAAATTAAAGCGGTAGCAAGTAGTAAAGATGCCGGCCGTTCCGAAGCATTGTCATTATTGATTCTGGACGAAGCAGCGTTCATCGACGATGCAGATATTATTTGGACAGCTGCATCTTCCACACTATCCACGGGTGGTAAAGCCATGTTACTATCAACGCCAAACGGCGTGGGTAATTTCTTTCATAAGATGTGGCAACAAGCAGAAACTAAATCAAATAGTTTCAATCCCATTCTCTTAGATTGGAAAGTTCACCCAGAACGTGATCAAGCGTGGCGAGATCGACAAACAGAAATGATGGGTGAAATGCAATCGTCGCAAGAACATGACGCATCCTTTATTTTCTCGGGCAATACGGTGGTTAACCCACAAATACTAGAGTTTTATAAGAAAACCTATGTGACAGAACCTATTTCCAAACAAGGATTTGATGGAAATTTATGGGTGTGGGAATATCCCGACGCAAGTAGAACTTATATTGCTGCGGCCGACGTTGCACGAGGAGATGGTGAAGATTATTCTACCATTCATATCATTGACGCAGAACGATCCGTTCAAGTAGCAGAATATAAAGGAAAGATTCCGACTAAAGAGTTTGGTAATCTGATGGTATCGTTGGCAACAGAATATAATGATGCACTGCTTATTCCAGACAATAGTTCTATTGGATGGAGTTCTGTACAACAAATTATTGACCGTGGATACAAAAATTTGTTTTATATGTCCAAGGATATGCAGTATATTGACGTAGAACATCAAGCATCGTATAAAAGTGAACGTAATTTAGTGGCGGGATTCGTAATTTCACAAAGAACCAGACCATTAATTATTGCAAAGCTGGAAGAATATATGCGGGAAACGTCAATTACGATTAGATCATCCAGAACCTTGGCAGAATTAGAAACATTCATTTGGAAGAACGGCCGCGCTGAAGCATTAAGTGGATACAATGACGATTTGGTAATGGCATTGGGCATTGGATTATGGGTTCGTGATACGGCATTGCGATTACGTCAACAAGGAATTGAACTAACGAAGTTGGCACTTAATCACACCGATTACTCCAGTACGCCTTTCATGAAACGCGGAAATTTACCCAATGATATGGTTGTCAGTCCATATGAAATGCAAATTGGCAATATGGAAACTGAGGATATTCGTTGGTTGTTGAAATAATATTCATGTAATATGAAAGTTGTTTATATTTATATTGAGATGTACGTATCTTACGGAGATTTTCTATGAAACGTAGTCAGTTGGAAGAACTAATTGAAGAAGAATTATATAAATACTTTGCTGAAATGGCACCCGTAGATGAAAAATCAGTGCCAGAACCATACAATAGAAAATCTCCTCCTCGCCGAAAAATGACCGACTCGCAAATAGAAAAACGGAAAGTCCTCGGTAATAAAATGAAAAATAATAAAAAGGTAGTAGCAAAATTCAAGAAAAAACACGGCGCAGATTGGGAATCATACCTCTATGCATCGGCATCCAGCATAGCCTTAAAGGGCGGAGAATAACTATGATACGTTTAATGGGATTGGTAACACTAAAACCAGTAGGTTCTCTAAAAAGAGAAGCAGTTTCTGACAACGTTGTTACCGGCGAAGCTTCACCTGCCGATGCGAGTGATGATGGTGAAGGATATATGGCCAAGGCTCAATTGATGAGTTTAAATAAGCAATCGGGCGAATTATATAATATGTTGAGTGATAACGAAGAATTAGAAGCATGGATTCAAAGTAAAATTACAAAGGCATCAGACTATATTAATGCGGCATACAATTATTTGCAATATGAAAAAAACAAAGCAAATACTATTGGAAATGGTGAAGGTACACCTGCGGCGCCTACCATGTCAACAGATGACAACTTAAATGAAGGTGTTAACGTTAAGAGGAAGTAAATGGAAGAAATTGCCAAGTTTTTATCAACCTTGATGAGCAGTAGAACACAGGCCCATATTTTTCATCTACAAACGCCTTCATTTGCCGCACACAAAGCATTAAATAAATATTACGATGATATTATAGACCTCATTGATTCCTATGCAGAAATGGCGCAAGGCAGATATGGTATTATCAAGGGATATACCTCTCCAACGCAGATATTTGAAGACGATTCCGTCGTAAAATATTTTATGGGATTGCAAAAATTTGTAGATATGATTCGTCAAACGCTTCCACAAGACGGTGAACTCAATAACACCGTGGATGAAATTTCTGGATTAATTAGTTCAACTATTTATAAACTTAAATTTTTAAAATAGATATATGAACGAAGATTTAGATAAGTGGTTCAAAGAAAAATGGGTAAACATTGGCAAAAAAGTCAATGGTAAACACCCGCCCTGCGGAACTTCGGGGGAAAAGAAAGGTTATGCAAAATGTGTTCCTGCGGCAAAGGCAGCCAGAATGAGTAAAAAAGAAAAAGAAAGTGCAACTAGGCGAAAAAGAGCAGCACAGAATAAAGCAGGCAGAGGTGGAAAAGATAGTAGCGGACAGGGTAAAAAACCAATAAATGTTTCTACTAAACCACAAAATGAAGAGTGGAGTCAAAAATATAAAAATTCAATAGATTGTAATAATCCAAAAGGTTTCTCTCAAAAAGCACACTGCCAAGGAAAGAAACAAAATGAAAATATGAATATAGAAGAAAGATTAACTTTATTTTTAGAAAAAAATTGCCCAACTGATCCAGGTAAATGGTCAGCATCAAAATCTGCTGCAAAATCTAAATTTGATGTGTACCCATCTGCGTATGCAAACGGGTGGGCTGCAAAAAACTATAAAAGTAAAGGCGGCCGCTGGAGAAAATGTAATGAAGGTGACGCAAATGGATTGTGTGAATATGGTGATGATAACTTTAGCGCACCACAACCCGACTTTGATAGATATTATGCGATACCTAACCCAGACGTAAATTTACACAAAACGTTAACGGGTCGTTTTACTGACCCGTCTGTTGGATTAAATGAGGCGTGTTGGGAAGGATATAAACAAGTAGGAATGAAAGATAAAGGCGGTAAAATGGTTCCTAATTGTGTTCCCATTAACGAAGTCGAAGAAATGGACACCGTAGACGAATATTGCTCGGTGTGTCTTAGAGAATACATGTTAGCACACGAAAATGTTCTTGAGGAAGCAGAATATCAAGGTCGCAAAGTGTCAATTGGCAAACCATTTAGAACACCAAATGGACCTAAAAAAACTTCTGTGTATGTGAAAAATAAAAAAGGAAATGTTGTAAAAATTAATTTTGGCGATCCTAACATGAGAATAAAGAAAAGTATTCCAGGTCGCAGAAAAAGTTTTAGAGCACGACACAAATGTGCAACAGCAAAAGACAGAACCAGTGCAAGATACTGGAGCTGTAGAGCTTGGTAACAATATGATCAGACTCCGTGATTTACTCAAGGAAGAAGCCCCAAAAAAAGAAACTCCCTACATGAGTGGTGATACTTATATAGGTAAGGAAGACGCAATGCGGGTATATAAAAACATGGAATACGATTTTAATTTCAGTGAATTTCATATGGGCATGAATGTTGAATTGGAACATCAAGATGTAACGGATGGAAGTTTAGTAAAAACTGCAATGATTGCCGCAGTACATCTCCGAGAAAATCCAAAGTATTATAGTTTACTAAAAAAATATGTGGAAAGATCAACAGTAAAGGAAGATGGTGCTCCAACGGGGGGAATTGGGTTATCTCTTTCTGGTGGATATATTAATGGCGCACCAAACCCAACAGATGTGAAAAAAACTCGGAAGCAACTTAACAAGGAGAAGTAAGATGTCACTTTCATTAAAATCAATACTTCGTGAAAATGTAGAAAATAGAATTAATTTAATGCGATTGACGGCATTATTAGAAAAGGTAACGTGTTGCATATCTGCGGCGCACGCAAAAACATTGACGGAAACCTTTGCAGAAGTAAGCATGATGGCAACAAATTTAAATTCGTTGCCGTATACAAAGTTTAATATGAACGAGTGGCAGTTATTAATCGCAGCAACCTATGTAAAACTCAATGAAATGCGTAATGAAGCAGTGAAGATTTCAGAATCCCAGAAGGATGTGGATTTTAGACCACTACTAAAAGCATTAGACGAAGCCTGTAACTATTAAGTGAGGAGATATGGCAGATATTAGTAACAATGGAATTTTTGGTAGACTAAAGAAACTTTTTTCCACGAACACGATTGTAAGAAACGTTGGTGGAAAAAAACTTCGTATTGCAGACACCGATCAAATACAATCGTTTATTAACAGACGAGGTGTTGATCGGTATCATCGTGTATATAATTCTGCCACTGGCGGATATGGATCATCACATGGTCGGTATGAAGCAGCAGCATCATTTCAAGGAGCACGATTACAGTTGTTCCGTGATTATGACATGATGGACAATGATCCTATCATTGCTTCGGTGCTCGACATTTATGCGGACGAAAGTACCGTGAAAGACGAATTTGATCGTATTCTCACGATTAAAACCGATGACACGCAGATTAAAGAAATCCTTCATAACTTATTCTATGACATTCTGAATGTAGAATTTAATTTATGGCCGTGGGTTCGGAATATGACAAAATATGGAGATTTATTTTTATATTTAGACATTGATCCTGAATACGGCATTGTTAACGCCGTTCCGTTATCTGTTTATGAAACTATTCGTGTAGAAGGTGAACAACCTGGTAACCCGTTCTCTGTACGATTCTCTATTGATACCGATTTCTTACAATTGGGTAAGAAAGATTTTGACAATTACGAAATTGCTCACTTTCGTTTATTATCCGATACAAATTTCCTCCCCTACGGAAAAGCCATGATTGAAGGTGGTCGGAGAACGTGGAAACAATTACAATTAATGGAAGATGCAATGTTAATTCATCGCATCATGAGAGCGCCCGATAAACGGAAGTTCAAAATTGATATTGGTAATATTCCACCTGCCGAAGTCGATACGTATATGAATCGTATCATTGATCGGTCGAAGAAAACACCATTAGTTGATCCAAAAACAGGGGATTATAATCTTCGATATAATATGATGAATATCACCGAAGATTTTTATCTCCCAGTGCGTGGTAAGGATAGTGGAACGGAAATTGAAACCATGCAAGGTCTACAATTTAACGCAATTGAAGACATTGAATATCTTCGCAAAAAATTACTTGCGGCATTTAAAGTTCCCAAAGCTTTCATTGGATACGAAGAAGACATTAGCGGTAAAGCAACCTTGGCAGCACAGGACGTGCGATTTGCACGAACCATTGAACGTATTCAACGTATCATGGTATCGGAACTCACCAAGATTGCAATTATTCATTTATATGTGCAAGGATTTACGGATGAAAAACTCGTTAACTTTGAACTATCGTTAACAAATCCTTCCACTTTATACGAACAAGAAAAGATTAATATCTGGAAAGAAAAGTTTGGATTGGCACAACAAATGACCGGTGGACAAACGATTCTCTTATCACAAGATTGGGTATATAATCATATCCTTGAATTGTCGGACGATGAGATTGTCGAAGAACGAAAGAGGATTATCGAAGATGTGAAACGTCAACAAGAACAACAAGCAATGGCACAACCTCAAGAACCGCCAATGGGTGGAATGCCGCCAGAAGGAGGAGCACCGCCAGAAGGAGAAGCCCCGCCAGAAGGAGATACTAGTGCAGATGAACAAGAGGCACAAATTGATGACGTAGATCAAATTTTACAAAGTTTAGACGATAGTTCACTTGGAGAAGAACCCGACGAGGAACTAGAAGAAGCACTTATGAAAAATAAAGGCGGCCGGCCAAGAGAAGGATTGAAATTTGGTACCGATGCACATCCTCTTGGCCGTGACCCATTGGGACATAAAGAAAATACTAAACGGTACAAACGTTCTGCACTTTCGTTAGAAACAAAAAGTTTCCTTGGAAAATTGCAGTTAAAAAATACTAGTCGATATAAACAAATTATCTCAGAAACTCTATCATCTACCGATAAAGTAGAGGATTAATATATTTTGATTATATTTACTTATATATGGTGGTTGTTTACTCGTCTTAATACGGATAACATATGAATATACGGCACAATAAAATTAAGAACACAGGCATTCTTTTTGAACTATTAGTTAGAAAAGTTGCCGCAGATGTTCTCGACGGCAAACCAGATAGTTTTGCAGTCAAAATGATGCGTGAGCACTTCCACTCAAAATCAGAATTGGGAAAAGAATTACAACTCTATCGTTCTTTTTTTAATGCACCGAAACTCTCAGAAGGTAAAGCATTTAATATGTTAGATGTCGTATTACAACGACGGGCATCATTAAATGAAAAATTACTAAATACACAGAAATTTTTATTGATCCGAGAGATTAAACAAAATTGTGATTTAAAACAATTTATGTCTGGTCGAGTTCCTTCCTACAAAGTTCACGCATCTATTTACAAATTATTTGAAACAACCAGTGCTTCGAACATTGACGAATCGGTATATATGCAAATTGACGAAATGGTTGCTGCACGGTTTGTGATTGTGGAACATCTAAAGGGTGAACTCAAAGAAGAACAGATTGTTAAAGAATCCAATTATTCGGCAATGTTAAAAGACCAACCCGAAGAAATTCGATATCTTTCTTATAAATTTTTATTAGAAAGTTTCAATGAAAAATATAGTAATTTCAGTGATAAGCAAAAGAATTTACTTCGTGAATATATCAATAATGGAACAAACCATATTTCAGTAGCTTCGGTAAAGATTGGAGTGAAACGTACAATATTATTGGATACCGTGAAACTATATTGACTTTTACGAATCATATCATTTATTTCAATTGCTTGAATACGCAATAAATCTTCAAAGGCAGGCATCATTACGAAGGTGACCGGTGGAGAAAATCCATCAAATCCAAACTCACTCATGAGATTGGTTAATCCAAGACCCGTTGTGGCAAATGGATCGTAATATCGTGCAATTGCTGGTGGCATCTGATGATAAATGCGACGAATTTCAATTGCCGATCCACTTTCTTTTGAATCTGCCCACAGCGTTTTAAGATCATAGGATTGTTGATAGGCAGAGGCAGTAATAAAACCTTTCTTTACTGTGACATTACCACCACTTTCTGCTTCCATGCCGTATTGTGCGGACAATTTCACCAATTGTGGAAGTGGCGTGGATAGAATATTTCGCTGGGTAATATTCGTGGACGTGCTCATGCCTTGTAATGATAGCATGTGTTCACGGGCATTGAATTGATTAACTTGATTGCTATACGTGGTAATGGCTTCTTCTAGACACGTATACATTTGTCTATGGGTAAGCTCCACATCCACGACAGGATAACCCAGCCGCCTTGCCACAAATGATGCAACCCGAGGGGCTTCCGTTTGAAACTCTGCGTCACTATCATAAAAACCAAATGCCGTTAGGTTATATGGATTGATTGGCGCTTCTTCAAAAATAATTGGTTCACGATTCTGCATACAAGCCCTCTATTAGAGTCATATACTATAAATATCAAAATAGTTTATATAACCATAACTTTATGACAATAAAAAGGGTGACCCGAAGGTCACCCAATTTATTAATCGTGTTACAAAATCTATTAGACGAGGTTGAGCTTGTCGATGTAGATTTTTCCAAAAAATTCGGGTCTGACCACTTTCTTCGCGTAACGCGTCATCACGCCACGACGAGGTGTGAAATTGTTTGGATCGTACACAAGTGGCGTCATGATCAATGGAATGTATGGTGCGTACACTGCACCCGTTTCCAAGAATTGGTTACCACGGAAGCCCATTAACATCACGTTTTCTGTCATGTATGGGTTCTTGTATATGGTGAAGCGGTTCTGGAAGTTACCAATCTTCGTGACACCGGCTGCAAATTCCATCTTGTCGCCATCGGTTCCGGCTGCAAAGCCAGGGATGGTTTCAAGAATTGTTGCCACCGTTGGTGACACCACTGCAAAGTTAGCACCGCCACGCATCGTGAGCTGATGAATCTTGTTACTAACCTTTTGCATCTTCTGACCAAGTGTTTGGAACCAGGTCATGTTTGTCCATGCCGTACCCGTAAAGCTACTGGCGGCAAATGCACTGCCGTTCCAGACTGAACCAATTTCTGCTGACCAGAATTCCGTTGTGGTTGATGGTGCAGCGCCAATTAACATATCAAGAATTTCAAGATCAATTTCCATTGCAACATAGTCACTTAACATACTGGTGAGTTCTGCTTCAGCGTCTACTGAATGATATGCGTTCAAGTCTTGTGCAAGTTCTGGTGACCATACTGCCTTCAACTTACGTGTCTTGGCAACAATGGTTTCACTCTTGAGTTCCAAATCAATTTCTGGAATGTTAAGGTTTGTTGAACCGTCACGATCTTCGAAATCGCCACGTGCTGTATCGACAGGTGCCTTTGTGAATGTAACACTGTTAAGTGTCTTCGATACTCCTACCGCTGAACTAACAATGAATGTCACATTAGTGCCATCATACTTGGTAAATTCTGGTAATAGTAATGCCCCAAAATCAATTACTGATCCACTTAAAGCAAATGAGCGAACTGCTAAGAAATCAGCACTTGGTAATGCTGTTCCAGCAACCGTATATTTACTTAGACTTCCTGTTGCTACGTAATCTTGATTGTAATTTACATCGGAAAATGATGCAGATGCTGGTACAATTGCTAATGACGATGTAATTTGATCATTCAATGAATAACCAAAACGACCTGCGCCATATAAACCACCCGTGTTCGTGTTACCAAATCCACCGAACGTTGACGATGCCGCGGTGCCATAAAGTGATTGTCCTGACGTTTGACCATTTGACGTTGAACCATACTTGAAGTCCATGTAGAACACAAGTCCTGCTGGAAGGTTCATTGGTTGTACAGACACGAAGTTCTTTGCGGCAATTGAACCAAAGACCTTGCGGACTAAGGGAAGTGCAACACCGGCCCAGTTTTCACCACTGGTTCCAGCTGAGTTCGTCTTACTGTTTTCCGAGAGAAGCTGTGTTGCTTGGTTTTCAAGCATCACGGACATAGCCTGCTTTTCATAGCCCTTCAATCCTTCTAGGAGGCCTGAACCTTCCCACTTACCTGCTAATTTACGGGTTTGTTCGATAACGTGCTTGTGTGCACTACCCGCTTCGTTGATAAATTCTGATACATCTGACATAATTTATATCTCCTTAAAAATTAAATGATTCCTGCAAGTTCTTGTAATCTTTTTGCTACCGTGTTTTCCACGATAACTTGCGACTTTGGAGCAGTACTGGGAACTGCCTTAGAGGCAAGTCCTTCAGTAACAACTTTCTTACGTGATGCGTTGAACGTCTTCACTGCTGCGGAAAGATTTTCAACTAATGTCGTATAAACAATCTTAACTTCACGAACGGTCATTGCACGGTCGAATGATTCAACAATGCGAACTTTCTGTTCGTTGGTTAAACTATTTTTATGGAACATTTTGTTGGTGAAGAGTAACTTTGCATTAAGTAAGTTAACTTCTTGTAAACGCTCACGAAGCGTATTAACTGCCGCTCGATATTGAGCCATTTCGCCCTTGAGTCTCGCAAGTTTATCAGCCATTGCCGTTTTTGCATCGTGAGCAACTTTTTCATCGCCCATTTCTGCATCGTCGGCTTCAAGTTCTGCAAGAATTTCTTCAAGATCAATTTCTTCATCATCTTCTTCTGCATTCATATGCGATCCATCCATCTTCAACTCGGCGTTAGCATACTTGCCGGTATCCATGGCGGATTCAGTTTCCTTCATGGAACCTTTACCAATTTCAGACGAATCCGAAGGTACTTCTGATCCTTCTTCGCCGGCTGGTTCACCTTCTGGATATTCACCCTTTTCGGAGTCCATATCCTTGTGTGAAAGTGCTGCAATATCTTCTTCTAGTTCACGAATTACTTCGTCGAGGTCAAAATCACTTTCTGACCAATCATCGTACCAATCCGTTGAACTATCTGTACTTGCTTCTGGACCCGTACCGATATCTGATGCGTCGAACGCATCGGCCGATGGTTCCTTGTTATCCGATGAACCAATTGCTGATGTATCGGCGGGAAACTCTTTTCCACCGCCAACCTTTTCACCATCCTGCCACGGTGTTTCTGATGTTGCTTCTTTCTTCATCTCGCCACCAGCCTTTGTTGCAACGGCCTGTTTCATCGGCTCTTTGGTATCACCGTCCTTGTCCGCATCAAGAAAGTCTGGCTTTGCACTTTCTTTGCCTTCATCTTCATCATCGGCCATTTCAGCTTCGACACGAAGACGCCGTGAAATCATATCACGAATCTGTGGGGTGATTGCTTCTTCTAAAACCAATTTTGCATTTGCTACGGCAGTTTCACGAACTGCTTCGGCATCCGCAATAGCTTGTTTTAAAAGCTTGTTAGTAATTTGCGTCATAAAATTAAACTCCTGAAAGGAATAAAACAGATATTTTATCTGTTATTAGATATTAAATTTCCCACTAATATTAACGATTAGTGTTTTCACTATACTATAAATATATGATTAATTTGTAAAACGTTAATTATCGTATTGTTTTTGTCGTGCAATTCGTTTTTCTTCACGCTTTTTACGACGAAATGCTTCTTGACGTTTGAATATTTTCTTTTTTGATGGCTTTAGATAATGTTCTCTATTACGAAGTTCCTGCAATAGTTCTGATTTCTTCACCATCTTGGTAAATACTTTTAATGATTTGCTGAGTTCGTCCTTACCGTCCTTTACAATAACTTCCATACTGCCTCCATTAACTGTTTTGTTTTGGAACTAATCGTCCATTTTGTGATGTGTGTGTTACTTTCTTATTCTTACCATACCGACCAAATCCTAAATAATCTAATCCCATTTGCTGTGCTTGTTTTGCAATTTCACTGTCGTCTTCTGCTGCTGGTTTTGATGCCGTTGGAGTAGACGGCGTGGGTGATGGAGTATCTGGTGCAGGATGTTCTTTTGCTTGATGTACTAGTATCTTTGCATCGGGAAACTCTGCTCTCAATGCTTTTACTGCTTGTACATTTTTTGGAGAATCATCAATAAAGGCAACTCTATCATATCCATCTTTCATATGCTTTCTAATATATGCCGCCTTCTTTTCTGGGTTTGCATCTCCCAGTGCTGCAATAGATACCCCAGACGTAATTCCGTACATCTTTAAAAATTGTGCGACGGGACGAGTATGACCTCGGGCAGTTAATACTGCAATTTTATCTGCTCGACCAATTGCTTGTTTTAATAATTTGACGAACCGTTGAATTGGTTTTGGATTAATTAATTTATCAAATTCTGAGAAATCAAATTTATCGCCTGGTTGCTCATCGTATACGGCAAATGCCGCAGGGTCCATTTCAATTCGTTTCCCGCTGCGGGTAAGAAAAATTTTGGAATCGGTTTGTGCCAATGTATCATCAAAATCACTGACAAATAATGTTTTACCCATAGATTAGTAGGTTAAAACTTTGTAAGATACGGCAACCATCTCATTTAATGAACTTTGTAATAATGTATTTTTATTTTGTTCATTTAACTTATTCATCACGGTTACCAACATTTGTGCCGTAAAGACATCGACGGTTTGCCCCTTTACTTGAGCGGGAATTTTTGTGGTTACAATTTCTCGTAACGTTTCTTCGGTATATGCAGGAGAGTGCAAAATTACATGCAATATTTCTTTGAGATTATCGTGTGACGTAGACGCATATTTTTTTGCATCGTCGGCCGATATGCTCTTTGCAATCTTTTTAATTTTTCCACTTACTTTGCCAGCAGGAATTTTACCTGTTTGGTAGGCATGAACAATTCCAAATAATCGTTGTTGAGATTTGCTGGTTGATGGCATATTACTTTACTTCACTCAAAAAGTCATGAATTAATTTATTGATATTATCATATGGTGCGGCAACTTGGTGCATCACATGTTCGGTAATAAACGCACCCATAGTAGAAGGATTGGAAACTATGTCGAAGCAAATTAGTGCAAAGTCTTCTTGCACTTCGACCGTACTTTCACTCATTTGTTTGACTGATCCCATACCACGGGAACTGACTCCGAGTTTTATATTATTTCGAATTAATTCCCGAACAATGTTTCCCGTTGGTGTCGTGAGAATTTCAATATTACCACGGACATCATCACCCTCGGTCCAGAGTTCAACGATGTTACAGCACACATTTTTTAAATTGACTATAGGACTTTCGGGATGGTCTAATTCACCCAGTGCTCGTCGTTGTGTCACGAAGTTTTGTTTATATACTGATGCTTCCCGCATTAAAATTTCTTTGGGGTAGACACGCCCATTTTGATTTTTTGCGTTTGCACGTTGTAATACGACATTACGAAGAATGAGTGGCTTATTGCCATCTAACGCTTCCGTTAAAAGTTCTTTATTATATTGAAGCTCTGTGTATTCACATAGTAATGCCATATTATTCTTCACTGTTTAAATGGTTTTTTACATCCCTCAATCCTTTTACATGAACTGGTTTCTTTCCAGAACGTGTACTATATCCATTATACATCCGCAGGATCCCACATTGTCACGGAATCGGTGTCTGGATCGTAATCAAATAGCTTTTCATATCCACCTTCATTGTCACTGTAGTATTTTGCGGCTTTTTGTGTAATGCCGGTGACTGCTTGAAAATCTCGCATTGGAATTGGTGCCCCATAATCGAACTGATTATCAATATCTATAGGAACCATACTTGAAACTTTACTAATAATTTTATCTGATGAGGTCTGACCACTATAGTCCGGCGCCAACGAATCTTTTGGTGCGTTCTTCTTTTGCTGGGCCGCTGGTGAATCCGATGGTCTATTTTTTTGTACTTTACCCATCTTCGGATCAAATGTTGCCGATGGCGCATACGACCTTGGCGAATACATGGTATTGGCATTTTTCCCACGACCAAAGTGCATACCCGTCGATTTAGTTGCTTGTGCTTTAGTAATTGGCACTAACTTACCCGTTTCACTTTTATGTGTGACTTTGCCATCTTTGCCGTACCGGCCAAATTGCATATAGTCTAAGCCTTGTGCTTTTGCCTGTTTTGCCGTCTCTGAGTCTTCGTCCATTGCGTCAATTTGTTCGTTGATAATTTCACGAATAATGTCCTTTAGTTGTGTCATTTTCATATTATTATCCTCTTATTGTCCAGTATATTCACAGAGAAGTCCCATGTTATTTATCCTTGTATTATTCAATAAAATCAATTATACCTTCTTCCAAATATTGAGCAACTTCTTTCTTCAAAGCAGCTTTGGCCGCAGTGTATGCAGGGTGAGTTGACCCAGCTTTATACGCTGTTGTGGCTAAAATTTCTTGACCAGTTTGTGGATTTTTTATTTTTGGAGAATTTACACCTTTTAATGCGGCTCTACCAGCTCTTAACTTCTGTGCATCGTTACCACCTTGGCCAGTAGTTTTCTGGCCCCCTCCCAATGACCGTGCAAAAGCATTCTTTTTAGTTTTATTCTTGTCTGGTCCAAATGCTTGCTTGACCATTCCTTTGTCTTTTTTGTCAGTACGACGAAGATTTTCTTCCAATTCTTCGTTAATCATTTCACGAATGATATCCTTCAGTTGTGATATTTTCATATTAATTTCTCATATCGCGCAGACGAGCTGCTAGTTCAGTAAGTTTACCTTCTAATTTGACCATTTGTGTCGTCGTGCGTTTCCATAAATTATCATTGGACAATCCCGATTCTTTCTTTAATCGACTATTCATTTTTAACGCACGTTCCACTAACTTTAATTGTTTATTTAATTCAGACATTGCTTGGCCAATTTTTTGATGGGGTTGACGAGTTGCATCATTACGATAAGAATAATAGTTCTCTTGAAGAGTTTTTACACCTTCTTGAATTGCCGCAAATCGTTCTTGGAGTTTATCACCTGGCTTGGTGTCTTCTGCACCACGTTTAGTTAACGAATATCCAATAGACTTTGCCATTTGTTTAATACGATTCGTATTGCCGTGCTTATCCCCGACAAATGCGTTTGGCGTTAAATATCCAGCCACATTGGCCGTGGTGCTTATTTCGTTTAATGCCTCACGGATGCATTTTCGAATAATTTCACGCAATCTTTCTTCAATAGTCATAGATTATCTCAGTGAATCAAGTTCGTGTGAAATCTGATATGCAATCAATAATGCCGTAATGTAATTATCCTTTACTTGATTCTTCTGTTGAATCTGTTGTAATTGATGTACTACTTCATTAATTTTAATTTTCGTTACATTATCCGTAATTTTGTTTACATTCTTTTTAATATGCCGAATTAAACTGATTGCTTCTGTAGACACATATGTACCAAATTTTTCTACGTTTGTTCCATTATTGATATATTCACGAAGTAAATTCTTTTGCTTATCACTGAAATTACTATATTTTTCATTGAAACTTTCTAATAAAAATTTATAAGA
>Ga0208246_1001078_pt1 | contig 16832 bp, 7 predicted proteins | sample RifOxyD2_FD_184039 | JGI IMG/M metagenome (GOLD analysis project Ga0208246, IMG submission 184039) | Soil microbial communities from Rifle, Colorado - Rifle Oxygen_injection D2 (SPAdes) | ecosystem: Environmental > Terrestrial > Deep subsurface > Rock core/Sediment | place: Rifle, Colorado... | reverse complement strand
GAAATATGTGACATTTTGCTGGCAACACCTGCATTTTTAACTGCAGAAACGCTATCACCACCGCCAATAATTGATATTGCACCCTTTGATGTTGAATCTGCAATCGCTTTACAAATTGTATATGTTCCTGTAGCGAATTTATCTATTTCAAATACACCCATCGGACCATTTAATACAATTGTTTTTGCTTTTGCGATTACCGAACTGTATATAGCCTGTGTCATTGAACCTATGTCAACACCCATCCAGCCATCTTTTATTTCAAGTCCTTGACTTTCTTCAGAACTCGCATCCTGATCAATCTTATCCGCTATTATATGGTCTACCGGCATAAGAAATCTGATTTTACTCGATTTTTTTAATAGTTCTTTTGCTAAATCGAGTTTATCTTCTTCAACACGCGATTTACCGGTTTTTATTCCCATTGCTCTTAGAAACGTGTATGCCATTGCTCCACCAATAAGAATTACATCCACTTTGTTTAAGAGGTTTTCTATCACACCGATTTTATCGGATACTTTTGCACCGCCCAATATTGCAACAAACGGTCTTGCCGGATTCTGCATTGCACCGCCGAGATATTTTATTTCTTTTTCAAGCAAAAATCCTGCAGCTGAAGGTAAAAATTTGTTTACACCCGCCGTTGATGCATGCGCACGATGGACTGTACCGAAAGCATCCTGAACAAAAAATTCTGCAAGTTCTGAAAGCTGTTTTGCAAAATTTTCATCATTCTTTTCTTCTTCAGGATGAAAACGCAAATTTTCAAGTAGCAAGACCTCTTTTGATTTAAGACCATCAGCAAGTTTTTTTACTTCAGGACCTATGCAATCAGAAGCAAACTTAACATCTTGTTTTAACAATTCTGACAATCTCTTCGCAACAGGTTTTAAAGAATATTCAGTCGCTACCTTCCCTTTAGGACGTCCCAAATGGGAGCATAAAATTATCTTACAATTATTATCAAGTAAATATTTTAGAGTCGGTATCGATTCCTTTATTCTTGTGTCATCGGTAATATTCTGTGATTTGTCCAAAGGAATATTGTAATCAACCCTTACCAATACTTTTTTACCCTTTAGGTCAACGTCTTTAATTGTAAGTTTCGCCATATTTCCCCCTACCTATTTATAAAGTGTAAAGTGAGCGAGCAAGAAATTTTCGTAGAGCCTTGAGGAGCGACTAAAACATTCAGGAGCGACGATTAGAGCGAGTCCGACAGTGCGGGTCGGACGAGCGTATCAAGAAAATTTACTTGCGAGCGATTATTAGATGCCTTTTTTCATTATAAATTCAATCAAATCAACTACTCTATTTGAATATCCCCATTCATTGTCATACCATGCAAGAACCTTAACAAAATTGTCGCCGATTACTTTTGTAAGTTTCGCATCAAAGTATGATGAAAGAGCGCAATGATTGAAATCTATTGAAACTAACGGTTCTTCGGTATAACCGAGTATGCCTTTCATTGGACCTTCCGAGGCTTTTTTCATTTCGGCGTTAATTTCTTCTGCAGTCGCATTCTTTTTCAAGGTGCATGTTAAATCAACGATAGAAACGTTCGGGGTAGGAACACGGATTGCAAAACCGTCCAATTTACCTTTTAAATCCGGAATAACCAATGAGATTGCTTTTGCTGCGCCTGTTGATGTCGGAATCATTGATACAGCAGCTGCTCTTGCACGACGCATGTCTGAATGTGCCATATCCTGTAACCGCTGGTCGTTTGTATATGCGTGAATTGTAGTCATTAGACCTTTTTCGATTCCCCAGTTATCATTGAGAACTTTTGCGAAAGGTGCTAAACAGTTCGTTGTGCAAGATGCATTTGATATCACATTGTGATTCTTTGGATCATATTTATCGTCATTTACACCCAGGACTATTGTTATATCTTCACCTTCAGCCGGAGCAGAGATAATTACTTTTTTTGCACCGCCCTTTGTTATGTGGTTTTCTGCACCCTTTACTTCTTTACCTTTTTTGTTTACACCATCTTTTTTTACTGTGAAAAGTCCGGTTGATTCAACAACAATTTCCACTCCCAAATCTTTCCAAGGAAGTTCTCCCGGATCTTTTTTGCTTAATACTTTAATTTTTTTTTCGTTTACAGAAATTATATCTGTACCTTCCGCTTTTACATCACCGGGAAATTGGCCATGAACTGAATCATATTTTAGAAGATGTGCATTTGCCTTTGCATCAAACAAATCATTCACCGCAACCAGTTCTATGTTCTTGCTGTTTTTTTCCAGCAACGCTCTCGCTACTAAACGCCCAATCCTACCAAAACCATTAATACCAACTTTCATTCTCCCTCCATAAAATCTGATTACACAGATTTATAATACTGATTACACCGATTAGAATCAAATATGTATAAATTTGAAGATGTTTCTTAATCTGCGCAATCTCTTCTGTTAATCGTTATATCATTGATTGTTGTTTTTATACAATCAAATATTTTTAAGATGATATAAAATTTATGCTCAAAAGTCAAGCCCTCAGAGAAAAATTGTCAAGCCAAAATAGAAATTTAAGTTAATAGTTCCTATCTTGAAGTTCATTGTAATAGAACAACTGATTCAGGACTAAGTATACAGCACACAGAAAACAGAATTTACTCATTAATAGTTATTTTCTATCCCACTATCGCACTATCGCACTATCGCACTATCCCCCGCCACTTCCGCCACTACAACTTTGGCGGACAGGGAACCTTCGGCGGGCAGGCACTATCGCACTAATCACTTAGAAGGCTATTGAGAGAGCAGCGGAGACTTCTATTGTGTAATAATCGTCCAGTTTATTTGAACGGTTTTTATAGAGTGAACTTGCCGAGCCAATATCCACTTTAAGATTATCGGATATTGTATAATCTGCACTTAGTGATAATGAATATGCATCCGTGTTATTATTTGCTACTTTATTATCTATAATCTTTGAATATTTTATGTTACTTGTTGTCGTTAAACGATTCTTTAAATCCAATATCGTAGATGTAAACGGTATTTTCCAAGTAATAGGTTTTGAAACATCATAGTTTATACCCATAGAATAAGAATGATTCACAGAATCCTGCAATATACTCGGCGTACCATCAACAGAGAAATCTTTTCTCCAATCGTATCTCGGAGTAAAACGCCAATCACCCACCCTGAATCCTACCTGAAACGCTGCGTTTTGAGATTTCAAATCACCTGTAACTTTTTCTTGTATTGTTTCTATAGATGTAGCGGTTGATGTTCCTATATTGTAATCTGTTGTTAAATTAAATTCTGTAGAAACACTATACGAAGTATAACAATCAAATTTTCTTATAAGATTAAATCTGTAATCGTATGAGTTTGAAATAGCTCTCAAGAAACTGCTTTCCCTGCCAAAAGTAAAATTATGTGTTGTTCTCTTGGAGTGTTTTATACTTGCCTGCGTATCGGATAGATATTTATCAATAAACAATATTTTTTCTGTTTCTGAAATTCCAGCCGATATATCAGGCCAGTTCCTGCTAACTGTCCGGCTTTTTGTACCAGTTTCATCACGCTTTGTATCCGTTTTTGAAAATGCTGAGGATGTAGTTATAGTATTTATCGGAGATAAACGACCGTTTAATTTTAAAAATTCAAAAGGCAACCATCTTGCGTTAGTTCTGTAAGTATCTGAAATTGTTTGTGATTTCATTTTTGCTTCAATATTATTAAACGCTAACGATTTTCTAATCCATAACCTATTATAAATATACTCCTGTTTACCGACTTTGTCGTATGAATCACCATCACTTATATCATACGAGGAATTTATAGAAAGAGTATTTAGTGGTTTAAAATCCAGTATATCTCTTGGAGTAAGTGAGATTGATACGGTGCCATTTGCTGTTCTCACAACAGTCTTTGTTTTTGCTTCAATTTTATTAGTTGTTGAACCAATAAGAGGAGTTGTGGAATTTGTAGAAGTAGTTAAGTCATAAGTTTGATTTATATTAATATTATAAGAAGCGGAAGGCTGAAACCACGGAAATACACTGAAAGATGTTGAAAGACCTGCCGTTTGTTCATCACTTTTAGGATAATCATATTCTTCATAAATTGAAAATCGCTTTTTTTCCCTAATTACCACAAATCTATAATTAGGTGTTAGAGATAGGTTAGAAAACGGCTTTATTCCAAACCAATTGTTTGTCCATACTAACGGAGTAAAATTTGTTCTACCTGAATATTCGTTTGTATATGTCAGCAAATCCCAATCGGTTGTTCTTTTCAATAAATCACTAAAATTTGCCATTTTTTCCTGTGTTTTGCCCCTGAAGGCATCAGTTCGTGAATATGAAGCAGATACATCGTTCGGAGTAACATAAATCTTAAGCGGATTTACATAATCCAGTGTTCCATTAAACGTATTTGTATCATCACGTTGATATAGACTATTTGAATCCGTTATTGATTTTGAATATGATGCACCTGCCCTGGGCAATAAAGGAATGGTAACTGAAGTTGAAGTATTTCCCGAAACTGTTACTACCTTACCTTCGTCTAATACCGAAACTAAATTTTGACTTCCTGTTTGATATGCTGAAGGTGTTACTGTATATACTTTGGAAACAGAAGTGTTCAAAGGTGCCGATATCCATCTTAGGAATGGAGGTTTTAACAACCATATTTGTGGCATGCTGAAATAAGCATTAATTTCTTCGTAATCTTGATTTGATATTTGTGTCGTAAGTGTTTGAAAGTCACGATTGATATATCTATACTTTCCACCGAAACTTGCCCAATCAGGGATTGTGAAGTCTATATTTTCTCTGTGAGCATATCCGTTCAGTTTCTGAGATTGGTCCAGATAGATTTCATTTACCCATATTTCGCCATCCTTAATTTGCAAACCCGTATCATTACGAACTAAGATTTTTATTTGAGATATATTAGTCAACGATGGTATTCCAACAATATTAATAATTCCTTCATTACAAGTAATCGTATCAGGTTTTGAATCTTTATTTAAATCAACCAAATATAATGTTATCTTTTTCCAGCCAAGCCAATTCGGAGTTATTTGGTGTTCGTAATATGCAGATTCAGCGCCGAATTGTATCACAAATGTCGCACCCTTTGAATTATCACCCCATAAGAAATATGTAAGTTCCTTATGCTTTGAATAATCAGCCACTCTGAAAGTAAACTTAGTAGTAGCTGTAGAGCCACTGTCAAGAGTATACTTTAACGATAATGCCTGTTCTTTTTTTTCATCTAAGTCAATTGTTTCAAGATTATATAAATCTTTATATATTGATGGAAAATGATCATACAAAGGAGTATAACCCGAATTTTCAAAATTGTTGATACCGGTTACAATCATCTCGCCGATTCCCGTAATTAATGGCTTTTCCCATTTGTTTCCTACCAATGATATCTGCGAAAACTGTATATTTCTGTCGATAGAATTGCCGCCTGGCGATTTGACGGTAATTCGTATCTGTTTTATAGCGTCCCAATTTGTAACATCTCCAAGCGGCACAATAAAATGTTTCCAGCCAGACCATGAAATATTGTTATAAACTGCACCTGTTTCATCTTTAAATCCGATAGAACCATCCGGATTATTAAAACTTGTCATATTAAAACTGCCGAATATGTTATCGTTGGTTCTTAGCGTTCCTTCACCATCAAAATCTTCGGTATCTATTTTGCCGTTATTTGCACCAATTATTGTAATTTTTTGACCGTCAGGATGATTAAATGTAATCCCAATATCCTCACCGGGATTTAATATACCATCAGAATTTTTGTCTTCAGTGTCTAAAATCCCATCATTATCCGAATCTTCATTTAGAGAACCAAGTGCTATTGAAATATTATCACCTGAATTATCTCCATGCATCCAGAAATCCAAGAAAAGCTTTTTGGTATAATCAACACCTATTCTTGAAATCGGATAAATTATTGATGCTTCCTTATTAAAATTCAATTTATAATTTATACTTAATACCTGTTGGGTTGAATCCCTTTCTCTTTCCGGTATAGTGGGATTTGGATTTATATCACCGTTTTTAACATCAATATTATCCCATATAATCGCATCCTTCGCATTAGCATCTGAAAATGGATTATTAGAAGCTTTCCATGAATCCTTATCAGTTGGCATCGTGTCCGCTTGTTTTACTCCTTCCATATTTTCTACTAAAGCATTTCCAAAAGTATTTAAATCCCTTTCACTTCCTGCATATTCACCCGATATAACAGGTTGTAACGGTATATTGGTGAATGATGCTCTTGTGTCAAACTCATAAACAGATATACTTTCCGGTGTAGAGCGTACGTCAGGCGAAGTCAGAGGCTTTGCAGGAAAATTATATAACAATGTGGAGCCAAGTGAGATATTATTAAACGGATTATATTCACCGCGAATCCCGACCACCGTTTGGTCCATTTGTCCGCCAAAAGGAGCATATTCATATGTAATCTCAATTAAGGTAGAATCCGTTATTTTTTCAGTATTAAAAAATTCTATGTAACCGGAATCATAATCCATGAAATATTCCTGGTCCCTTACAAGTATTTTACCATCCATTAATACTTTTTCAGACTGCGGGATTATGTTGAATTGACTAAGATTATATGATTTGGTTTTATATCTGTATTCGGTATAAATTTTATAACTATTTGTCTGCTGATTAACATAAACACTTTCAGGAAACGGTTCCCTATCATTACCGGCACCATCTGTGAATCTAAAAATCCCTGCTTCAAAATCCACCTCAACAAAGTTCGGATAAGCAACATCTGTGGTGCCAATTTTAAGCACTTCCGTCCTGTTTAAATCCAAAACCCTAAATATGAAGTTGCCTCTACCATCATCCCGCACAATCTTGCTATGTCCTATTGAATAGTAATTCTTTAATTCATATCTAAGCGTTTCAGATTCGTCTTTTATCATTTTATAAGAACCAACCGAAATATCGTTTATTACCCTTGTTCCGTCCGCTTTCTCATAATCAACCGCAATAATATAATTCTGATTTATCAATTTCCTAAAAACTATTCTACCTTTTTCATAATCAATACTATAATCCTTCCCGGGAGATAAAAGCTCCGCTGTAACAGTAAATGATGAATCTAATCTACCGTATCTTGATACAGTTATTGTAGATGTAAGTATAGTGTTATTTGTAGCAATTCTATCATCAAAATAAATTTTTTCACTACCGGGCTTTATCGGAAGATGCGTCGGGTCTAAATTTAATCTATAATATTTCCTTCTCAAATAGGATGTGTCCATTATTTCTTTTGTTTCAAAAGTTGTAGCACCGCGAAATCGTTTTACTACCGTTGTTCCTTTTGTTCTTGAAAAAACACCGTACAAATTTGCCTTTCTATATTTAAGTCTTGCCATAGCACCGAATGCAGCTTTATTATAAGAAACAAACTCGGTCCCGGGTAATGAAAGCGATATATCACCAAACGCCGCCTCCTGAACCAATTCATCGGGATCGCCTTTATACATAATTGAAATGTCTTTTTTGTTTTCAACAGTATCATCATAATCCACATTAACCGTAATTTTCTTTTTAATTGTACCTTTAACCCTAACCTGTAGCTGCTGGTTAAGCTCAAATCCGCCAGTACCTAAGCTTCTATTGGTATTATTTTCATCCTTATGCAGATACTTCGTCGCGGAATATTTCATTCCAATATACTTTCTTCCGGAAATACCTGAAAGACCGGAAAAATCGGTTACTTCAAGTTTAGAATCGTATGGAAATTCTATGCCTTCGGAAAGTATTGAACGCAATGAACGTTCGGTGGTTTTTGTTGCTGAACTTACCTGTAGGGATTCGGGGGCAGTAATTCTTATTTTTTCTTCCTCAAATATTTTCTTTTCTTTCTCGTTTCTTATTTGTTGCCATTCATCAATATCAAAAGATTCTTCTGCTCTTACATAAGTAAAAGATGCAAACAGAACAATCATAACCATCAAAATTATATAATTTTTCTTCATTTTTTATATAATAATACACTGATTCAAATTACAAAAATTTATATACAAATAATAAAAAGACCGAGCCATAGATTACCAAAACTCGGACATAATATCACTAATAATTAAAATTACTAAATCAAAATGCGGGTATTTTATTACCTATATTTTAAATTACTAAATTTTAATTTTATAGTTTCGGTAACCCGGCTTTACTACAGAGTTCACAGTTAAGAGTTTATAGTTATAAATCCTTTACCGTTTTATACAACTGTAGTTATCAATAAATAATAACATTAAACCGTTTGTTACCCTTGCTCAGCACCTAAAACACTTCTTATATATTTATATCTTAAAAACTTGAATTTGTCAAGGACTTTTTGTATAATAATAACTGTAGAGTATAAAGGTTAGAGGTTAGAGGTTAGAGATTAGAGATTAGGGGTTAGTATAAATCTAACTTATAACTATGCCCTATACGCTCGTCTCTATACGCTGTCTTTAATATACCCTATTCCCCATACGCTAATTTCTAATCCCTGATTTTATATGAAAATTATTCATCGTTATCTTTTAAAAGAATTTTTTCCGAAATTTTTGACATCATTATCGGTATTCACATTTATATTACTAATGGACTTGCTTTTTGATTTGTCTGATTTATTATTAAATAAGGGAGCGAGTTTAATAAATACAATAAAGCTTTTTATTTATATCTTACCCTCTTTTTTTATGTTTACGATACCAATGTCTATTTTATCCGGTACTATACTGCTTTTTTCGCGTTTAAATGAGGATAATGAGATAATCGCCATACGTACTTCAGGCACAAAAATTTTTACTATTACTAAACCGATAATTATAGTTTCACTCTTTTTTTCTTTAATTATGCTTTATTGCAATTCTTCAGTGATACCAAAGTTAAATTCCAAATTCAAGACACTTTATTATCAGATAATGTATAAGAATCCAATTGCTCAATTATCCGAAAATAAATTTGTACAAATACAAAATTATGACATTTATGTAAACGATATTTCAAGGAACAATACCCTTAAAAATATAATAATTTACAAATGGAAAGATGATTTGCCTATCATAACCACGGCAGAAACTGCAGAAATGTCGGTCGTTGAAGATAAAGGTATATTGTTACGATTATATAATGGTAAAACTTTGCAGGAAAATTCTAATAGAATCGGAGAATTTAATCTCTCTAATTTCTCAGAAAATGAAATGTTTATTGAAATAATCCAGAATACCGATTTTCTTGCAAATAGGGAAGGCGGTATGCGAGAATTGAAATCCAAGGATTTATTAAAAAAATCCAAGATTGTCGCACCCGAATTCAAAAACTTTTATATTACAGAATTTCACTTAAGGAATGTTCTTGCCACTGCAGGTTTTATATTCATGTTTGTTGCTATCCCCTTATCGGTAAATACTAATAAAAAAAGAGCTAAAACATTGGGTATTACTAATGTTGTTATAATAATATTTGTGTATTATATGATTTTGGTTACGGGAACAACACTTGGAAAAAGAGGAATTTTCAATCCGTTGATAGCTGTATGGCTTCCAAATATTATTGTCGGATTTACAGGTTTACTCCTTACATTAAATGTTTCAAGAAAATGAAAATTATAGATAAATATCTTTCAAAAACATTTTTAAAATCACTAATGATTGCAACTATTGTTTTTCTAACAATAATATGCATAACATATATCTTTGATAGAATAGATGTAGTTTTTAGAAATAAAGCACCTATCCCTGTTTTTCTTGTGTCGCTTCTTTATTCTTTACCGAGTTGGATATCGCTAATATTCCCCGTAGCAGCTTTGCTTGCAACATTATTTTCCATAGGTGAACTATCTCGTAATAACGAAATTTCTGCATTAAGAACCTCCGGGATGAGTATCCTTACTATTTCTAAGCCAATAATTATTATCGGTTTATTGTTAACTTTTTTCTTTATTTTTTTTAATAATACAATTTTAATTAAGTCAAACAGAATTTTTAATAAAATATGGAGCTACGAAATTTCAAAACATAAAGAGAAGACAAATAAAGAAGAATTTAATATTGTACAAATAGAAAAAGATAGTATATTTTCTGCAAGGATAATTGACGGTGAAAATCAAAAAATTACAGGTTTAATATTATTAAAATTTGATGATAAACTAAATATTATCAGTAAAATTACATCAAAACATGCTATTTGGAAAGATGGATACTTAGAACTTAACAACGCATCTATTGGTAACTTAAATGAAAAAGTATTTGAAATAAAAAAATATGCATCAGCTAAGATTCAATTTGAGAAAAAACCTTCAGAATTCATAAACATTAAGAAGAATCCTAATGAAATGTCGTATAAAGAGATTTCCAGTTTAATATCTCGACTTAATAAATCCGGTATTCCCTCTCATCAGGAAACGTTGCATAAATATTCAAAAATTGCAAAACCATTCGCTATTCTAATAATGGTTGTTTTAGGTATACCATTTGCTATAAAAACGGCAAAAACAGCAAAAATATTTTCTTTTACAATTTCAATATTTACGGGATTTGTTTATTGGGGAATGGTATCTATTGGATTTGCCTTGGGTATGAATAATACATTGAATCCTTTTTTTGCAGCTTGGATTCCTAATATTATTTTTTTAATTTTAGCATCCTACCTAATTCATAAGACTGAAAAATAATGATTTCATCGTTCAAACTATTCGCTGATTCTCTGCGCTATATTCCTGCAAAGACTACTAAGTTCATCTTTTGAATAAGTTTTTTCATTTTGAGATTTAAGTATTTCTCCTGTCGCTACTTCAACAAGATTTACCGTTATATAATAAGTATCTATAAGTTTTGACACAGAACCTACTACCATCTTTTCTACATTCAATATCCTACCAATCAAAATTGCGCATTCCACAGTAGCACAACTTGTTTGTTGAAAAGCCAAGCCTGTTAATATATTCTGCATATCATTTTTTTCAACTACATTGAATGTCCCGATATTAATTAGTTCACTTCTAATTAAATCGGAAATTTCGGAAGCTTCAATTTGAGAAATATTTTTAGCTTCAAAATCCGTTACGGCAAAACTTGACATTACTTTTTTGAATTCTTCAGTTTTTTGTTCCAACATATTTGTTTTTTCAGGATACTGTAATTCTTGTATACTTTCTGTTTTGTTATTTTTATCATATTCACCGGTATCAAACTTCATAGTAAACGAAACTTTGTATAAATTATTAATTGTATTAGGTTCTGCGGCTACATCAAGAAAATACTTTTCATATAATTTTAATCCAAACCCTAAAGTAGCGTTACCCCTGTCCGGTGAAATCTTGTAACCGGTTCTAAAAGAATATTTTTCACTAAAAGTATATTCTATACCAAGAGAACTGTAGAAATTACCTTCATCCATTAAATAAAAACCGTCAATAATAGTAATTAGAGTGCTTTTATTGCTAAACGGTATATCATAGGATAGTCCACCTCTAATTAACGTCGGCAATACTTCTTTTTTACTTCTGTATTTCAAAGATGTTCCAAAGTTCTGGGCAGCAAGACCCAGTTTTATTTTTTCATCAGTAATACTTTTCGCTATTATACCTGCATCAAAAGCAACAGCGGATGAATTATAATCTTCCGCGAGCTGAGAATTCAAATACTTAAAATTATAACCAAGAGAAAGATTTGATGCAGTATTCATACTCCAACCAAGAATTGCTAAGAAATCTGACTCTGAAATAATATTTTTTGATGTGCCGTCTATGTAATTTATCTCCATTGGTCCACCGTTTAAATATGTAACCGCAATAGAAATGCCGTATCTCTGTAAAGGATATACACCCTGTCCATATACAAAAGATGCTTTATAATCGTTACTCAGACCATTTTCTAAAACCGATGATATTTGTTTTCCTGCAATATCCGATATGCCTGCAGGATTTTGATATATAGAATATATGTCACCACCAAGAGCAACGCCGCTTCCGCCAAGAGATACCTGCCTTACACCCGGCGTGTTTAACATTATGATACCTGCCGTTGCACCAGCACCCTTAGCATAGAGACAATTGCAAATTACAAATTCCAAATTTAAAAATATTATAAAGTAAAACATATATTTAATAATTTTTTTATTTAAATAATTCATTGAATTGGCTTGCCTCTTTAAATCCTACCTATATTTTTTTTCGCCATCAAACCTTTGGCGAATCCGCCGATGAATCAGTGGCGGAAACCTTTAACTTTTAACTTGCTTTTCTACTATCTTATAACACATATTTTTTTTGTTGCTTTGAATCCGGGTGCGTCTATATGAACAAGATAAATACCTGAAGATACTTCGTTATCTTTAAGATTTTTCCCATCCCAAGTAACTGATCTAATCCCCGCTAATGTATATTCGTCTACAAGCGTTTTAATAAACCTGCCATCCAACGTATAAAGTTTAATATTAACATTACCATCTTCTGATGTTCTATAATATATTGTGGATAATTGTTGTCCCGGTACAAATAGATTATTCACCGCTTTTATATTATCAGTTTTTTTAATTAAATTTGAATATGTGTCGGTTGCAATTCCGTTAAAGTTGTTATTACTTGAAGGTAAATCTAAAATTGCTGCAACAATTTTAGAAGGTACAAATTCCAAGCCGGATTTTATCGCTTTAATCTCATATGAACCATTCTCTACGTTTGCAAACACATATGAACCGTTATTATCAGTTACAGATACGTCGGTTAAGAAACCTGTAAGTATGATATTAACGCTCTCAACTCCATTACCGGCACTATCTTTTACATATCCTCTTATGAACGGTTTATAAGATGCCTTAAACTGTGAATATTGAACAGCATTTGTAATTTCAAATACTGATAGCATCGTATCATCACCATTGTATTTATTAGATAAAGGTGCAGAAAATATAACTTTTGTACCAGGCCATAAGTCGCCAAAATCCCCAATGTTTACAGAAGGATCGGTATTGTCTGCAGATACTACATCAATAGTCCTACGCGAATAATTATTTAATGAATTGGTCGCTATTCTGTCGGTAATAGTTGTACCATCTATCGTACCTTCATCAATATGCCATATCAACAAACCGTTACTGCCGGAAGGAGCGGGCGAATATGCGGTCCTGGATGTATGATATACTAAAAAATATTCAGTATCAGTATCAATTAATTTCATTTTATAAATGCTTGTTGAACTTGTTTCAAATGCATAACTTATTAAATTATGCGTTCCCGAAGATATACTTATCGGCGATGACCATCCTAAAAGATTTTTTTCCCAACCGGAAGGATGCATAGGGGTTGAACCATTACCAAGCCATACTCCATAATCCATTAAGGACCAATGCCCGACTTGAGTCGCACTATTTGTTCCTGTGGAATATAAATCAAGCAAGCCTAAATGGTGACCGAATTCGTGACACAATACACCTATCGGACTTGCTCCGGATTCTTTTACCGGGATATTTATGCCTTCTGTAAAACCATTTGTAGCGGAAAAAGGACCTACATATGCAGCCCATATATCCCCGCTATTATTTGTTGATTCATTGCCATATCCTGCATGTACGACTATAACACCGTCAAAATTTATGGAATTTACCTGTCCGCAGGCAATAATAGCGTCAATAATTAACTGTGAAAGGGAACTATCCGTATCCTGTCCATATGTTGACATTGGCGTATTTAAAGTAAAGGGCGTCTCATTCCCTGTTAATGCTGAACCAGAACCATTAGTATAAAAAAAAGTAATATCTAAATCTAATTTGCCATATGATACTTCTTTATAAAAATTTTTCAAATATGTAAAATTATAGTTCAAACTAAAGATTTCGTCCGTTAACATTGTTTCGCTTCCAGATGTATCTGTTCCTGCACTGACAAAATTAACTAATATAACAGCTACTTTTCTTATACCTGTTGTCGTTATTGTTTTTGCAATAGCTCCTTTAGATGTTCTTTTGGGTCTTGCATATTCTTTAGGACCAAAATCTCTACCATTAATGTGAGGGACAGAGTAAAGGCAGGTTATAAGTAAAAAGTTTAGAATTAAAGTATAAAGTATGGTATTTAGTATTTTCATTTATATAATATATTACGTTGATTATGATGCAGAACTGTCATGATTGGATTCGTTTTCGGCAAGTAACTTTACCTTGATTATACATAGAATACTAAAAGTCAAATGATATTGAAACAGCTGCAGCAGCCGAAGAAGGTACTTCTGTACCATCACTAATTTCAACACTATCAGATGACATAGCAGCACCCAAGTCTATCACAAAATGCATGATATTCATACCAAAACCAAATGTATAAGCCATTTTGGAAGATGACTCCGAAAGATTATTCATCAAACCAACACGTAAAGCAAAATTCAACCATTCTTTATTTACAAGATTGAATTCATTGCCAAGTCCCCATAAACGGGACTTATATCCCGGAAGCGCAGTTGAATTGTTAGTCAAATCTATATCTGTTGACACAGTCCACCAATTAAAAGGCCAAATTGCGACTCCGCCCCTAACCTGTGGATTAACTTTATATTTTGAACCTTCACCGTTATTTATAGCTGCATCGGGCTGGTCAAATGTTGGCTGATTAATATTTCTAAATAAAAGTCCGAAATTGGTCTTTCTATTAAAAAATTCCTTTTTTAGAAGCAAGCCTAAATCAAAACCGATTGAATTTGATATTTTTTGGCTATTTTTGAAATCTTCTAATATATCCAAATCGGTGTCAGAAAGAACTCTGATTTTGGTATAAGCAACTTGCCCTTTCATTAACTTAAAATTAAGACCTGCATAAAGCCCTTTTAAAACACCTTTTAATACTGTTTCTGTTTGTACATATGGGACTTCTCGCCCATATCCTAAAGATGCTTCAAATGTTGAAGCACCTCTTATTGTAAGATTTGATTGATTCTTTGCATATGAAGAACCGTTTATAGCATCGGATAAAATGCTGACTACTAACGGTCTAATTTCTTCAATTTGCTGAACATAATTAGCAATTTCTGCAGCTGTTAACGCAGTGGTTCCTAATTGTGCAGCTATAACCGGGTCCACAGAAGCATTTACAATAGCATTTGCAATTGCCTGTTCAACTGTCATTCCTGCAGGAAGAGAGGTTGTTATAGAAGTATCTATACCAAGATTTGTAAGGTTTGTTGTAATATCTGTAATTATACCTGCTGATAATGTACTAGCAGAGGTTGCAAGAGACGAATCAGTAGGTGTATCATATATATTCTGTCCCGGATGTGACGCTTGATATGTTGCACTGTAATCGTCATCTATCAAGCTCCCCAAATCAACTCCGGCATAACTTTCTGCTTTATAAATTGCTCTTTTCAACTGAGGTGAAAAAGCACCGGAACCTAAACCAAGATTCTTGATATCAACATTCGGATCAGCGCTTATAGAAGTAAAATTATTATAAGAAATCGCAAAATTTTGTATTTTAATATTACCGCCGAAACCGGCACCAACAAGAACACCTTTTTTGGGGTCATTAATTGATTCTATCTCTTTAATTCCTTTTATAAAAGCAGACAACTGGCTCATGGTTAATGACTTGCCGGTTTTCTGTGCAGAAGATATTTCTGAATACTCTTCCGCAAGTTCGGTAAGACGGTCAGCAGAACCCAGAATATCGCCGGTTAATTCCGCTTGAACAGTAAACGGTAACTGTACATCAACTTCCTTTTCTATACCTAATCCAGCCGGATTCCAGTATTGGGTTATTGCATCTTCACCTATGGCAACATATGCACCACCCATACCCAAAGGTCTTGTCCCAAGAATCTTAAACGACTCTGAAAAGAGGCAAGTTAACCCCGTTAGAAAATACAAAAATGTAATTACTATAAAACAATGATATATTTTATTTATTCTCTCTGTTAATTTTCTAAACGGGTTGAAAAGTAACCCGCCATTAAGTCGATGGCGGGTTCGCCATAGAATCAGTGGCGGAAAAGTTATAAAAGTTAAAATAGAAACCAACAAAAAACTATTTTTTTTCATAATACCCCCATTATAAATTTTTCGGTCGCTGCGGCGACCTCAAATTTCAAGTATTTAGTAATTAGTATTTTGTAATTAGCGTTAGGTGAAAATTTTATAAAAAATCAAACGAAAAATTTATTCCTAAATACTCATTACTCTTCCTAACTACTTCTTTTTACACATTACTCGTTACCCGTAACTTGCCTTTTACGTTCCTTCCTGCCAGCTTGCCAAATACTTTTTCTGCTCAGGAGTAAGTCTATCGATTTTTGCACCAAGCGATTCAAGTTTTAATTTAGCTATATTCTCATCAATATCTTTAGGAACCGAATAAACTTTATTTTCAAGTTCGGAATGATGATTTACCATATATTCTGCACTTAGCGATTGATTTGCAAAACTCATATCCATAACCGAAGCAGGATGTCCTTCGGCAGATGCAAGATTTATTAGACGGCCATCTGCAAGAATGTAGACTTTTTTACCGGATTTTAACGTGTATTCCTCGACAAATGCTCTCGCTTCTCTTACTTTTTTGCTGATTTTTTTAAGAGCAGGAATATTAATTTCAACGTTGAAGTGCCCTGAATTACAGATAATTGCCCCATTTTTCATTCTTAAAAAATGCTGTGTATCTATTACATTAATATCGCCAGTAAGAGTAACAAAAATATCTCCGATTTTTGCGGCATCGGACATTGGCATAACCACAAAACCGTCCATTATTGCTTCAATCGCCTTTAGCGGGTCAATTTCGGTTACTATTACGTTTGCGCCCATTCCTTTTGCCCGCATTGCAACACCCCTGCCACAC
>Ga0208246_1001070_pt1 | contig 16903 bp, 18 predicted proteins | sample RifOxyD2_FD_184039 | JGI IMG/M metagenome (GOLD analysis project Ga0208246, IMG submission 184039) | Soil microbial communities from Rifle, Colorado - Rifle Oxygen_injection D2 (SPAdes) | ecosystem: Environmental > Terrestrial > Deep subsurface > Rock core/Sediment | place: Rifle, Colorado... | reverse complement strand
ATTAAAAGAACCCTGCCAAGGAGGGAGGTGATTTCGGTTAGGTCTTAATTGATTTAACGATATCCATTTGGGTTAGGTTCTTATATGATTTGACACGCCGGAAGCTTGTTTTGTCGGTAATTTGATAGTGAATTCTGTTCCTTTGCCCACCTTGCTTTTAACCGTTATAGTGCCGTGATGATATTTAATTATTTTCTCCACTAGCGCCAAACCCAGGCCCAAGCCGTTTTTTTTGCCGGAGAAAAATGGTTGAAAAATTTTTTTAACGTTTTCTTTCCTGATCCCTGAGCCCGTATCGGCTATTGTTACCACAATCATCCGGTCTTTTTTTGCGGTGCAAATTTTTAGCCCTCCTCCATTAGGCATGGCTTGAATAGCATTAACAATTAAATTGATAAAGACCTGGCTTAATTGATCTGGATCAGCCTGAATTTCAGATCTGTTACTAAATTTCTCTACAATCTTAATCTGTCTGGTGAGACAACGGCTGGCAAATAATCTAGATATACGTTGCAGTAGGTGGTTGAGGTCAACTGTTTCCAAACTATGTTCCGGGACTTGGCCAAGCTTAAGCAAGCTTTCCAGTAAATTGATCAAGCGATCCAATTCTTGGGGAACAACCGCCTTAAAATCAGCCAGACACTCGAGGTCTTCAGGGTTTTGCATTACTGCCTGCGTCATTCCCTTTAAGGCGGTCAGTGGCTGACGCAATTCATGAACCATGCTGATTGCCACCTCCCCAAAAGTTGCCAGTTTATTAGCCAGTAACAGTTCCTTTTGCTTGGTCAACATATCTTATTTTCCAATTATTCCCACACCAAAATCTTTGGTCAAGCGATTAATCAGGCAACAAATAAGCATTGCCTTTTATCGGCCCCCTTGCTAGAATATGACTGCTGAAACAAATGTGCCGATATCGTCATAACAGCAATTATACCATTTGTTATAGCTGTGTCAAGCGGATTTAGTCTGATTTAATAATAAACATGTCAAACGAAAGCATTAGAAATAAAATAAAAGAATACCGCCTAGAAAAGGGGTTAACGCAAACTGAACTGGCAGCTCAACTGGGAGTAAGGGACAATAGTGTTGCCTTAATTGAACGTGGCGAGCGCAATGTCGGCAAAAAAATTCTCTTAAAGTTTGCAGAGCTTTCCGGTGTTTCGCTGGATGAAATAACCGGGCTTAAGAAAGCTTCTGTTGATGACCAGTATCTTAGAAAAATCCCTCTTTTTTCCGATTCTATTCCAGCCGAATTCCCGGATAAATTACCCAAAGAAAATATTGATTGGTTTGGCTGCCCGGTTAACATCAATGCTGACTTTGCCTGCCGAGTTAAGGGGGGCAAAAAACCAGGCAAAGACAAAGCAAAAATTCTGGTGGTAGATGATGAGGAAGTAGCCAGAAAATCAATTAAGCATGTTCTGGAGAATTCATTTAGTATTGATCTGGCTGCTTCCGGGGAAGAAGCTTTGAAGAAGATCAGAGAGCATAGTTATGATCTGGTGCTTTTAGATATTAGAATGCCAGGCCTGTCAGGTATTGAGACCTTAAGAAAGATGAGAAAAACTGTGCCACGTACTGAGGTTATTATGGTAACAGCCTTAGATAAAGCTAAAACTTCCTGGGAGGCATCAAGAAACGGGGCTTTTGATTATATTACGAAGCCTTTTAGGAATGATGAACTTTTATTAAGAGTTCAAATGGCTATTACTAGAATGAAAGAAATGGCCGACAAAGAACTGCCCGATGATGCTGTTTTATTATGTCAAAAAAGTAAAAGTGCAGAGGATGGTTCTCTGGTCATTGCCCGTTCGAGCCAAGGCGAGCATTACGCAGTTAGAATGCTTAAGAAGAGTGACAACGAGGATGTTTTGTTCCCTATTAAGGAAACAGATGACCTGAAAAAAGTTAACATTATTGGTAAAGTTGTCGCCGTGCTTAATAAGATTATCTAATCTTTGTTAACTAACCAATATTAGAGGTGTTGAGATGAAAAAAATATTGTTTATTCTTTTATTGCCTCTTTTTCTTTCCGGCTGTTTCTTTGAAGACTCTTTTACCAATAATCTCCCGGCTAAAAATGTTGAACTGACAAAATATCTGGGTACCTGGCATGAAATTGCCCGTATTCCTAATTGGTTTGAACGAGATTTAGTTGGGGTTACTGCCACTTATTCCCTTAAAGATAATGGTGAGATAAAGGTCTTGAATCAAGGTTATAAAAATACCTTGTCAGGGGAGAAGAAGGTTGCCGAAGGAAAAGCCTGGATACCAAATAAAAACCAGCCTGGTCGCCTCAAAGTCAGCTTTTTCTTTCTTGTTTCCGCTGATTATATTGTCTTAGAACTTGATCCAAACTATCAGTATGCCCTGGTTGGCAGCGGTAAAGATTATCTTTGGATTTTAAGCCGTAGCCCTACTCTTGATCAGGCTATCTACCAAAAACTCCTGGCCCAAGCTGTTTCGCTCGGTTATGACATCAATAGATTAGAAAAGGTTAAGCAGTTATAGAGAGTCAAAAAGATTTTTGGTCTCCCCACTTTTTTAGTCCGCCTTCGGTGAGTAACCTTGTTGGACTTCTTGTCTTTCTTAGTGTCTTTGTGCCTTTGTGGAAAAATAAAAGTATACCCAAATATTTCATAAAAACCTACGGTTGACCCTTGGGCGACAATTTGCCATAAACTAAAAAATGTTTTGGAATCATTATATTCTTAACGCCGCCGCTTTTGTCCCTCTAATCTTAATAGTGGTGTCATAATAATTGTCCCTACTTACCCACATATCTATCTCCAGATCCCCCCCGATTTCACCCATTCTGAAAATAGTTGATGATTATTATGATCGCGACCGGCCGGCGTATTATGCTGCCCTGGCTGCTGTTAATAAAGAAACCCATGATCTAACTGGCTGGCTTGAGTATTTTACTGACGGTGTTGCTGTGTCTGTTAATGAGATAAAAGAAGCTATTTTGCGCTTAGGTCTACAGGGTAGCAAAGGCTTTAAAAACCAAGTCGCGCTTAGTCCTAAGCAAATGAAAATTGTAGAATTTATTAATGGGCATGGTCAGGTGACTAAATGCTTTTTAGCCCCCAGGCCCATTTAAATCGTCCCTTGTCCCTCGCTTGCCCCGAGCGCAGTCGAGGGGGTATAAAATCATCACGGCGACTGCTGTTATTGCTGGGGTGTATGTGACGGTGCGTAAATAAAATGGGCGCAAAATTATAGTCTGATGTTTCGATAATATGTATAGAAGCAGATTTTACCCGTGCTTTTTATTTTTTCCCCAACCCTTCTCTTTCCAAGAGAAGGGGGGATTCTTACTCGTAGACGGGATGAGTTTGGTGATAAGCCCGCAAGTTTCTTTGTTCGAAAATCGATATATATATTGACAGAATATCAAACACCTGCTATAATGCATTTGTCTGAAAGGGAGGAAAAAATTATGGCTCATAAAATCAACCCCAAAGAGCTTGCTGCACGGTTAAAGGCCTTGCGGGAAAAAGCCGGATTATCCCAGGAAGAGATTTCCAGCAGGCTCGATATCTCTCGCACCTCAATTTCCCAAATAGAGAATAATGAACGAGGGGTTTCCAGCCTGGAACTTGCGGCTTTCTCTGAAGTTTTTAAGGTTTCAACTGATTACATCTTAGGGTTAGCAGCAGAACCAGAAGTTATCTTGCCCAAAGAGGACGATCATTTGCCAAAACAAAGCCTGCGCCTTTCCGTGCCGCGGCTTAAACTGGAAAAATTTAAACAGGTCTTGTTATATCTGCTGGAGCACTGTGCCGGAAAGCCCAATATAGGGGAAACTGTACTATATAAATTGCTTTATTTTATTGATTTTAATTATTATGAAACTTATGAAGAGCAGTTAACTGGCGCAACCTACATTAAAAACACCTATGGACCAACCCCGATTGAATTTATAAAAATTATTGACCAAATGGAAGACAAAGGTGAAATAAGGACAATTAAAGACAAATATTATGATTATCCCCAAAAAAGATATCTCCCGCTTGTTAAAGCAGACTTAAGCCAACTAAAGGCCAGTGAAAAAGAAATAATTGATAAGGTTTTAATGGCCCATTCCGATAAAACTGCCGCGGAAATAAGCAATTATTCCCATGAGGATGTTCCCTGGAAGGCAACCAAAGATAAAGACACAATAGATTACGAGCTTGTTTTTTATCGCACCCCGGCCTATTCAGTTAGGAGCTATCCTTCAGAGGATAGCGATGAATTTTGAGTGTTTGCCTGAATTTAACCATGATCTTAAGCAGCTCTTAAAGCGGTATAGAAGCTTAAAAGACGACCTTAGAGTATTAACAAAATATCTGGCCATTTCTCCTTCTGCTTTGCCCCCAACAAGTTTTCGCGTCAGTAACCTGCGTACGCGCTGTGAAATTGTCAAAGTAAAAAAGTTTGCCTGTAAGTCTTTAAAGGGTAAGGGTGCAAGGAGTGGGGTTAGGGTGGTTTATGCCTTTCATCAAGCTGAACAGAAAATAGTTTTCCTGGAAATATATTATAAAGGGGATAAAGCCAATGAAGATCGCGGCCGCATCCTTAAATATTATGGCTAATCTTTCTCAACCTTTATCCCGCCTTTGGTGGCCGGCTTGTTGGTTAAAGAAATAGATCAGCTTAAATCATCGTTAAGCTCAATGCCCAGATGGATCCCATCCCTAAAATTAGCCTTAATCTTGTGCTGTGCGATAACTTCAATTCTTCTAAGGTGAAGCTCTGTGCTTTTTTGTCCTGGTTTATACGGGCTCCTTAGTATGTCTCCTGTTTTCATAAAAGGAACATAGGCTCGGCTACGCCTCGCGCTATGTTAATGACCAATAACCAATTTCCAATGACCAATTAAGGAATTTATTATTAAAATTACCGATATAGTATTATGGGAATTAAGTTAAAAGAAATCTTCGAGAACGAGTGGGACAATCTTGTCAGAAATAGCGATTCGGAAGAACTGAAACGACCAGCGGTAGCAAAAAATGTTTTCTATTTTTCAGCAGTCCCTAAGTAATGTTATCGTAATTTTGTATCAGGTAAGGTATAAAAAAAGAAAAAATTAGTATAACCTTTCCCGATCAAATATGGAAAAAGATGGGAACCGTTCCTAGTTTTATCAGGGTTGTACGTGAGCATGACTAATGCTGGTCCATATAATGCTGGTTCATATCTTGAGTTATAAAAGTCCCCCCCCTTCTTAGGTGTTATATTTGTGTAAGTTGGGATTGTTGGAGCTTTTGGAAAAAACTTAAATGTTGAGTTGCTAGACTCCCAAAGACCTAACACATATAATGTTTTTGTTTCATCCTGCCAAACTATAGAGCCTTTTGGTTCGAGTTCTAGTAATTTGTTTATCAGTTCGCTTAAAGTTCTTGGCCTTAATTCTAAAATCTTGAAAACCGCAGATCTTGTGGCTGCATCAACCATTATTTTATATATGCCTGTTGGAAAAGGAGAGTATCTTTCTGCTTGAACTTCTTCCAGTGATAATGTTTTTAAATCACTTAAAACCCTTTCTTTTCTTCCACTACCTTCTGAATAGTTACCTCTTTTTTGAAAATCAAATTTCAGAATGGGTGAAATTTATGTTCTTTTTTCTCGATATATATTACCATGGTAGGCGTATTTTTAGATCCTAATTATAGATTTGGTTCCCAAGGGCGATATATCATCAAAAAAAAGCTTGGGGAAGGGGGTTGTGCTCCTGTCTTTCGCGCGATGGATACTAAGGCAATAAAAAAAGGAAGATCACCATTTGTTGCTTTAAAAGTTGTAAGAAGAGATGAGGGATTCAGAACTCAATCATTAAGAAGAGAGAGTGTAGTTTATGCCTTAACTAGTGATAGGGCTTTGCCAGAATTAAGAGGAGCCGGTGAATGGAATGAGTATGAGTATATAGCTATGGAAGTTCTTGCTGGGAAGAGCTTGAGAGAGGTTCTTTATGCTGCAGCAAGAGGAAGAGTTAAATTCCCGATTTATAAAGTTATTTTGACAGCATTATCGCTTTGCAGGGTAATTTCTTTGTTTGATAAGAAAGACATAGTTTTTGATGATTTATCCCCGCAAGGAGTTATGTTTCAAGGTTATAGGCTACGGATATTTGATTTTGGTCTTTGCGTAGCTAGAAATGAAACTTTTGCTAATGCTGCTAAGCTTCGCTATCTTTCTCCATATAAAATAAAAAGAGAAAGAGCTAATTTGCAATCAACAATGTTTGTTCTTGGCATCATGATTTGGGAAATGATTACAGGAAGACAACTTTTTGTTGCTCAAAAAAATGAAGACATAGTAAACCAAATCCTGAGAAAGCCAATCCCAAGCCTTACCCAATCTGTTTTAGAACATTTTGGTGTTACTGAGAGGGATCAAGATGGAGACCGTAATAATGAAATAACAGAGCTGAGCATTGCGTTGGATCGTATAGTTCAAAAGCTTTTGAAAAGATCTATTCAGGAAGCGTTTAGCACAATGGAAGAAGTTGAGGATGGTTTAAGAGCTTGTTTTGGGCTAGCTGTTAGCTTATCTCCTCTTGAGCCAGAATTCGTAATACCTATGGAAATAGATGGTAGGGAAGAAAGTTACATTTTTTAGTTCCCCATTTTTTAAAAATCACTTATAATTCTTATGTTATGCCCAAGTTCAAGCTTGTCTCAAAATATAAGCCCCAAGGTGATCAACCTGAAGCCATTAAAAACCTGGTTAAAGGTTTGGAAGCTGGCGATAAGTTTCAAACTTTACTGGGCATAACCGGCTCTGGCAAAACCTTTACCATGGCTAATGTGATTGAGCAAGTCCAGCGGCCGACTTTGGTGATTTCTCCCAACAAAACTTTAGCAGCCCAGCTTTGCCAGGAGTTTAGAAGTTTTTTCCCTAATAATGCCGTTAATTACTTTGTTAGCTTTTATGACTATTACCAGCCCGAAGCTTATATTCCCCACACCGACACATATATAGAAAAAGACTCGTCCATTAACCAGGAAATCGACCGCTTGCGCCATGAAGCAACCATGTCTGTTTTAGAGCGGCGTGATGTCATTGTTGTGGCTTCGGTGTCTTGCATTTATGCTTTGGGCCGGCCAGAGGATTATAAAAAAGCTGTTTTGATCTTAAAAGCTGGCCAGAAAATTATTCGTGATGAAATTATTAGCCATCTAGTTTCTACCAAATATGAACGCAATGATTTGGAAGTCTCCCGCGGTAAATTCCGAGTCAGGGGAGATGTTATTGAACTCCAGCCTGCTTATGACAAAAACTTTTTGCGTATTGAGTTGAGTGACGACAAAATAGAAAAAATATCTGAAGTAGAAGCAGTAACCAGAAGGGTTTTAGCCAGCCGGGAAATGATTGGCATTTACCCCGGCACGCACTATGTAACTTTTGAAGATAAAATGCAGCCAGCTTTAGAGTCTATTAAAAAAGAGCTTGATTGGCGCTTACCGGAGCTTAAAAAGCAAAAGAAATTATTAGAAGCACAACGTTTGGAACAAAGAACCAAATACGACTTAGAAATGATCCGCGAAATGGGCTATTGCAATGGTATTGAGAATTATTCTAGGCATTTTGACCAGCGCGAGCCAGGGGAACCGCCCGGCACTTTAATAGATTATTTTCCTGATGATTTTCTTTTGTTTATTGATGAGTCGCACGTGACTGTGCCGCAGCTTAATGCCATGTATGAGGGTGATAAAGCTCGTAAAACTAATTTAGTTGATTATGGTTTTCGCTTGCCTAGCGCTTTAGATAACCGGCCGCTGCAATTTAAAGAATTTGAACAGCGCTTAAACCAGGTGGTATTTGTTTCGGCTACACCTGCTGCCTATGAGCTAAAACATTCTAAACAAAAAGTGGAGCAGATTATCAGGCCCACTGGTCTAATTGATCCAGAAGTTGTGGTCAAGAAACCCAAAGGCCAGGTTAATGATCTTATAAAAGAAATCAAGGAGCGGGTTGCAAAAAATGAAAGAGTTTTAGTCACAACTTTAACCAAGCGCATGGCTGAAGATTTATCAGAATATTTAAATGAAGCCGGTATCAGAGTCCGTTACTTACACTCCGACGTTAAAACCTTGGATAGGATAGAAATTTTACGCGGTTTGCGCTTGGGTAAATTTGATGTTTTGGTTGGCATCAATCTTTTGCGTGAAGGCTTGGATTTGCCTGAAGTTTCTCTGGTGGCTATTCTTGATGCAGATAAAGAGGGCTTTTTAAGGTCAGAAACATCTTTAATCCAAACAGTTGGCCGCGCAGCCAGAAATATTAATGGCAAAGTTATTCTTTATGCGGAAAATATGACCGGTTCGATGGAGCGGGCCTTAAAAGAGACTAATCGTCGTAGAGCTATTCAGATTGCTTATAACAAGAAATATAAAATCAAACCAACAACGATTACAAAAGAGATTCATGATATTTCTGAGGGTATTAAGGATAGCAAACTGGAGGAGATCAGGAAGCTTAAAGATTTTATTCCCAAAGAGGAAGTGCCAGATATAATTAGGGCACTAGAAGAAGAAATGCAGACAGTTGCGACCGAATTAAACTTTGAAAAGGCAGCTGAAATCCGCGATCGAGTTAAGGAGCTGAAGAAAGCGTTTGGCCTGCCTGCCCTCCTTCGGCGGGTAAACCGGCAGGCAGGATTAAAAAAATAGCTTTAGTTTTCAATTCCCCCTTGTTATTGTTTTTTTAGATGAGTAAAATATGAATTGAAGTGAAAAGAGCATCTTTTACTTTAATTGAATTGATTATTGTCATTGCCATTTTGGGTGTTCTTGCCGCTGTGGTCATGCCGATTTATCTTAACCTAAGGCCTCAGGCAATAGAAGCCTCGGAAGACGGTATTATTGCCGAAATCAAAGTTGCTGTCCATCACAAATACACAGAAAATATTATTGCCGGGCTTGATGAATCAGCTGCCTGGCCGGCTGTAAATCCCTTTACCTTGCTGGCAAAATCTCCTCCTCAGCAAAGTATTGTTTCTGCCACCCAACTTGATGGTTATTGGAAGCGTTACAACCGGGGTGGTATTGGCCAGTGGAATATTTTTTGTCCACACTGGGATGGCAATGCCTTGGGCAATGGTTATACCCGGGGTCGTATGTGGGTTTATTGTTATAATGGGAGCATTAATCCAAATTATAAGTCTGGAGAATTTGTTCTCGAAAAGGATGGCGGACACTAGCAGCAGCTGCCAGGGTCAGAACAATCACAGGTCGGTTCGGTTCCTCTTAATATCCCATTAATAATTCCCGCAGCGCAGCCTACTCCGGATTTTACTGTAATAGCCTTAGTAGGACAATTTTTAGCACAGGCTCCACACTCCATGCAGGCATCAAGGGTAACAATTTTAGCCTTTTTATCTTCCATGACAAGAACTTCATGAGGGCAAACTTCAATGCAACGGTTGCAGCCGATGCATTTGGTGACATCGAGCTTTAGGGTGGCAACGTTTTTTAAATAAACTTGGTTATTATCCATAAGATAGATCCTAAGACAAGCGCAGTTGATTGTAAAGGTACGGCGATTTTCATCTCTTTCTGTACCCCGGAAAGAGAAGTATATGTTGAAGAGCCAGTAAAGTTCATTAATAAAAAAGATGAGATGGCTGGAATGATTAGTAGCCAGGCAGACATTTCTCGCTTAGTGACGCCGATAATATTAAAATGAGCAGCAATGCTAATCGCGATGAAGGCTGTGAAGATTCCTTTGACAGAAAAGCTTCTACCTGGTAACCAGGGTAAGAGGAGGGGGCCGAGCACGGTTCCTGCCAGATAGGCAAGCAAAAGGTTTATAGCTGGGTTCCAATTTAAACCGGTGGGAGAAAAAGCAGTAACAAAAAGGAAAGTCATAATTAAAAGTAATAAATATTTTATGCTTATAGTAAGTTCTAGCGGTACAAGGTGAAGGCGATCAATGAAAGCGAAGCGAACCTGGCGCATTTCTTTGCTAACTTTTAGACCCGCCTTTAAAAATGCAGGGATGTCGGAAGCTCGAACTGGTCCATAGACAACTCGAAAACCAGTTTGTTGTTGGACTTCGTGGGCAGCAACTCCTGGAGCACCAAGCTGGGGTACGATAATTGTTTTATGACTGACAATCTGGTCTAATCCGACTTTCTTAAGCCGATTAACTATTTCTTCAGTCCCAAAAGTTCCCTTACCAGCGGCACACCAAACGTTAATCCCCTTAGTATCAATGACCACGATGTAAGCGTTGATGTTTTTTAGTTCTTTTCTTAAGGCATCAAAGCTTAGTTTGTAGTTGGCGGAAATTAAGACTGGGGAATCTTGATTGGGATTGCCAACGGCATAAATCCCTGGCTCAACAGTGTGATCCATGCGGCCAATCCCCCAGCGCACCAGGGTCGATTCCAATTTATCTTGAAAGCTTAAAGTTGAGGAGACTTGAGGGATTTGTTGGTTCATGGTAGTTATATTTTAGCATATTTGATAACTAAGGTGGTTAGGGCTGTTAAGGCTTTTAGGGGAATAAAGGCTTTAAGGGTTAAAGGGCCGTTGGGGTAAGTTAAAAACAAAAGGTGATAATAATTTATTTTTTTCTGTTTTTATCTTTTCTATCTTTTTTTTCATACTATCCTCACGGCCTTAATTCCCCTTACAGCCATCAATCCTCTTAAGGCCCTAAAGGCCTTAACTCCCTTATCTCTGTGTGTTAGAATGTTTCTGGAGGTATTTTTTATGACTAATTTTGGCAACGTCTTAACAGCAATGGTAACCCCATTTAAGTCGGATCTCTCTGTTAATTATGCTATGGCAGAAAAGTTGGCAGTGCATTTGGCTAATAATGGTTCTGATGGTTTGGTTCTGCATGGGACAACTGGCGAATCTCCAACTTTAACTCATGAGGAAGAGTATGAGCTCTATCGAGTTGTCAAGAAAGCGCTCAAGGGAACTAATTGCAAAATTGTGGCAGGCACTGGTTCCAATTCAACGGCCACCTCAATTAAATCAACCAAAGAAGCCGAAAAAATTGGAGTTGATGGCATTATGCTGGTGGCGCCTTACTATAATAAACCGCCGCAAGAGGGTTTTTATCAGCATTTTAAAGCTGTGGCAGAAAACACCGGCTTGCCAATTATTGTTTATAACATTCCTGGCAGATCTGCCAAGAATATTGAAACAGAAACCATGGCTCGTTTGGCAGAAATTAAAAACATTGTGGCCGTTAAAGAAGCCTCTGGAAATTTAGACCAAGTTGCTGCTGTTCGCAAAGCTACCCCTAAAGATTTTCTAATTTATAGCGGCGATGACAATTTAACTTTGCCAATTATTGAAAGGGGCGGGGTAGGTGTTATTTCTGTTGCTTCTCATCTGGTTGGCAAAGAACTTAATCAAATGGTTGCTTTAGCTCTAGCTGGTAAAAAGAGAGAAGCCCAGGCAATTCACGATCGGCTGATGCCATTGTTTGAAGCAATTTTTGTGACCTCTAACCCAATTCCGGTAAAAGCTGCTTTAGCAATGATTGGTTGGCCGGTTGGCGGGCTCAGGTTGCCATTGATTGAGGCCAACGAAGAAGAGAAGGCTGTTGTTAGAAAAGTTCTTGAGGATTTGAAAATATTGAAGTAGGAACTTTGGTTTTGGGTGTGGATGCCGGAATAGAATCTGGAATGGATAATTGATGTTGGATAATCTAATTTCCGCCTTCTATTTTCTACAATCAATACTGGCATCAAAACCCAACACCCAACTTCTAACTTCAATGGTAGATTTATGAGGAGAATACTCCTACACACCTGCTGCGGTCCCTGCGCTACTTACACCAATAAATGGTTGTCTGAAAACAATTTTGCAGTTACAGGTTTTTTTTACAATCCCAACGTCCAACCGCAAGATGAGTATGAGAAAAGACTCGGGACGATGAAAGAGTATGCTAATCAGGTTGAGCTTCAAGTCGTTTATGACCCTAATGATGTTACGACAGAAGCCAAAAACTGCCAGCAATGTTACCGGATCCGTTTAACTAAAACAGCCCTCTTAGCCAAGCAGCAAGGCTTTGACTGTTTTAGCACCACGCTCTTGATTAGCCCTTACCAAAAGCATGATCTGCTTAAAGAAATGGGAGAAAAAATCGGGGATGAAATTGGTGTCGAATTCTATTATAATGACTTCCGTGTTGGGTTTCGTGAGAGCCAAAAGATGGCGAGGGAACTTGGTTTGTATCGGCAGAAGTATTGTGGGTGTCAAATAAATGACAAGAATAAATAAACTATTAAGTGATAACAAGCTGACTTTAATTATCGCTTTGCCCAAAAATGATCTTGAGTTGGCAGAGGCCGCGGTCAGGGGAGGGGCAGATGCTTTGCAGTTCCACGTTAATATTACCGGCTTTGCCGGTTTTGCTGAAGAAAAGGAAAACTTACAAGCCTTGGTGCGACAGATAAAAGTTCCCCTCGGCCTTAGTTTTGGTTACAACGCTGAAACTAGTGAAGCAGAGATAAAAGAAATCAAGAAGCTGGGTTTTGATTTTTTTAGTGTTAGGATGAAACTTCTGCCTGATTATCTAAGAAAGATCAGAGGGATTGGCAGAATAGTTACCTTGCACAGTGATTTTATTTTTGAGGATTTAGTTAATCTGGATAAAATCGGGGCAGATGCCTTGGATGCGGCAATTGTGCCTAGTCATGGTCAGGGGAAGGATATGGTGGTTGGAGATCTGCAAAATTACATTTCGATTGTTTTGGCTGCCGGGGTGCCGGTTATTATCCCCACCCAAAAAGATATCCGACCCTCAGAGGTACCCATAGTTGCCGATACTGGGGCGAAAGGGTTATTGTTAACTCCTGTGGTTACAGGAACAACCGCACAGCATATTGAAAAAAATGTTCGTGAATTTAGAGTTGCAGCAGATGATTTGGGGGACGAAACAAAATGAAACCCTCACCCCAGACCCTTTGAGCACATGCCCCCTCTCCCAGAGGGAGAGGGGTGAAGAGGCAAAATGGCAGCGAGAAAAAAGAGAGTAAAAAAGGATATCAAACAAGAATCCATCAATGAGCGCAACAGGATAGCTTTAGCCTTTATGGTTTTGGCCAAAGATAAAACCTTTGCCAGAATGCCGGAAGAGCAAAAGATGAACCTGGTTAAAGAGGTTTTAACCATTGGTGATGAGGTAGCTGGCTGGCTGCAGTCTGAGTATGGCAGTAATGATCCTCGCAAGATTGCCAGTAAAATGGGCATAAAGGTTTTTGGTGAAGACAATGGTAAAGCCAAGCGGTCAGAGTATCGGGATGAAACTAAAGAGATAATTGTTTATCGTGATTTTCACAATCGTTTGTTGAAGGAAGTGAAATCTCCGGAGCTGTCTGAACATCTGCTCAAGTTTGTCGTGGCCCACGAACTGTTTAGGTATTTGGAGATGAACCGTATTGGTGAAATCAATAAGCGTTATAAGTTTACTGCCTGGAAGCTGGGCCCATATGGAAAAGAGAAACACATTAAGGGTTTAAGTGCGGTGGCTGCGCAGGCTTTTACCCAGACGATTTTAGGCCTAGAGATCTCACCCGAAGTGTTTGACTACTTAACTTATATTCTTTATTCTAGTTCCTAATTCCCATTTTCCGCTTTCCTCTCTTATGCTATAATTGGCCAATAATGTCAGCAGACCTGCATATCCACACCAATTGTTCCGATGGTACCCAGAGCCCGGAAGATGTTGTAAGCCTAGCCAAAGAGGCGGGTTTAACGACCATTGCCATTACAGACCACGATACTTTTGACGGAATTGCTGCGGCTCAAAAGAAAGGTCAGGAGCTGGGGATTGAAATTATTCCAGGCATTGAATTAACTACCGAAGATTGCGATAAAGAAATCCATATTTTAGGTTATTTTATCGATGTCAATAATCCCGAGTTTCTGGCGGCCATAGAAAAAATCCAAAAGGCGCGTGAAGAACGTATCTATAAGATTTGTGACAAGCTAAAAGATTTAGGAGTTGAAATCGACCCCCAAAAAGTCTTCGCTCTGGCCGGGCATCGTGTTGCGGGCAGGCCACATGTTGCCCGGGTTTTGATCGCCGAAGGTTTTGTTGAGACTTTTAGCGAAGCCTTTAAAAAGTATCTTGATTTTTATGGTCCAGCCTATGTTTCGCACTATAAGCTTTTACCCAAAGAAGCAATTAATTTAATTTCTGCGGCTGGCGGTTTGGCTGTTTTTGGCCATCCGGCGGTTTCTAATTGCGATCAGTTAATTCCTGACCTTGTGGAAGCCGGCTTGGCTGGGATTGAAGTCTATTATATTAGACATCGAGACTATCAGGTTAAACATTATCTTGATCTGGTCCAAAAACATGGTTTACTGGCAACCGGGGGATCGGATTATCATGGTATTGAGAGTGGTCGGGAAGTTAAGTTGGGGGATCACAGAATTCCTAATGAACTGGTGGAAAAATTAAAACATGAACACGCACGCCGAAATCAATCTAAATAATATTAAAGATAATATTGCCGCAATTAAGAAGCTGTTGGACGCTAATTGTCGGTTTATGGCAGTGGTTAAGGCCAATGCTTATGGCCATGGTTCAGTGGCAGTGGCCAGGGCAGCAGCAGAAGCTGGAGCCAGTTATTTAGCGGTAGCCAATTTAAAAGAGGCCATGGAAATTCGAGAGGCAGGTATTACCTCGCCGATCTTGATTTTAACCGAATCACCCACTTCGGTGATGGATGAGATTATCCAGTATGATTTAACTCAAACCGTTTATTCATATGCAGAGGCCAAGGCGCTTTCTGATGAAGCGGCTAAAAGGAATAAATCCGGCAAGGTTCATGTCAAAATAGACACTGGCATGGGGAGGGTGGGGGTAATGCCGTCGGAAGCAATGGCTTATATCTCTAAAATTTCTTCGCTGCCAAGTCTTACTTTGGAAGGGTTGTTTACCCACTTTGCTAAAGCTGAAGACCCGCAAGATCATTTTACTAAGGGGCAGTTTAATCTGTTTAAACAAATTGCTGACCGGCTGCCCAAGATTCCCCTTAAACATTCTGCCAACTCTGCAGCGGTTTTATATCATCCGGAGACCCATCTTGATCTTGTTCGAGTTGGATTGATGATGTATGGTCTGTATCCTCTAGGCAATGGCCGTAATAAAGTTAGCCTTAAACCTGCTTTATCTTTCAAAAGTCGGGTAACTTATCTTAAAAAAGTCCCAGCCGGTACTCCTGTTTCTTATGGCGGGACTCATGTAACTGAGGCTGAAACGACTATCGCGACCATTCCTGTTGGCTATGCCGATGGATATAGTCGGCGCTTGTCCAATCGTGGCAAAGTGATTATCAGGGGCAAACGTTATCCGGTGGTTGGCAATGTAACTATGGATTTGATTATGGTTGATGTCAGCAATTCCAAAGTTGCTGTTGGTGATGAAGTCTTTTTAATTGGTGAGCAGAACAGTCAAATGATCACAACTGATGAAATTGCCCAATTAGACGATACTATTTCTTATGAAGTGGTTTGTGGCATTGGGAAGAGAGTGCCCAGGATTTATAAGTAGTTTTCCCTTTCTGGATGAAGTATTTTCCAATACAAGAATGTCCCTGAAATCTAGTTAGGGGAAGATGCCATTAAAGAGCTTGTTTTGAGCCTGCACCATCCTTTCTGTAAAGTCATTAACACTATGATTGCTTAAGAAAGCCTCCAAGTCAAGTTGCCGAAAGTTTGGTTTTAAGAATAATTTGTAACCTTTAATTGATTTCAATTTTTCAAAGGGAGTCATAGTGTTCTTGTATTTGTATTTTTTAACTTCTTTGTGCTTTCCGGAAATAATAATCTCCGGAAAAATCGAGGGCCTGTAACAATTGAGGTATAGATTGAAATAACTCTTGAAAAATTGATTGATGTTTTTGGCGGCCCTTTGTGGGATATGAGCATAGCCCATCCATTTCCTGATCACAGAACCATTCTTAGATTCCACCAAAGCATTATCGTTACATTGCCTGGCACGAGATTTTGTTAATTTAATCAGCAGGTGGTTTAAAAGCTTTGCCACCTGTTTATTAATATATTCAGAGCCATTGTCACTATGAAATTCAATGATAGCAAAAGGGAATTGATGGAGTAGATCCAGCAGAGCATCAAGCAAAAAAGCTTCTGATATTCTCTCTGTTGCAACTACAACCTGCCATTGAGTAACCTCGTCAACAGCATTTATATAGTAGACACCCTTCCGCTTGCCAGAATCCCCTTGATGGACGCTATCGACGCGGATGTAGCCGGGTTTCCCTTGAGGCTCTGGGCGCATCCGTTCGCCAATATTAACTTTTCTGGGATTAGTTTTGCTGTAAGTTAAAGCTTTCTTTTGGTAGGTTTTTGTTCTTCTGATATTGTAAATATGAGAAACCGATATTTTGGCCAGTCTTTTAAATTCTTGTTTGTTGTAAACATTAAACTCTGTTGCAAAAATCTTTTTAGTGGCCAATCCATTTAAGCGATTGTGCAGGTTATCTGTTTTGATTAACAAATTAATGTCTTCTTGGGTATATGTCTTCTCGAATTTGTGGCGGTAAGGACTTTCCTTTATTGTCAGCTGCCCAAATTGACCGTGTTGGCTTAAGAGTCTTTTTGCATGGCGGTCTACATAACCTGTCATTTTAACAATGTACCGCTTTAAAATCCCTTTGTGTTTTTTTGAAGCAGAAAGATAATCAAACCGCTTTAAGAGGTCGTTAAGCCATTGGTAGGTGGTTTCCCTGTCTGTTTGCCTAAAATCCAAGTCATGGCTGGCACCAAGGAACTTTTCCAAATCCGCAACTGTTTTTATCTTATTATCCATCATTATTAGCTTGTTCATAAGCCAAATAATGACATCTTTTACCGTTTCAGGGACATTTCGCGCTGGAAACGCCCCTTATTTCAGGGACATCTTGCATTGGACAAGACTG
>Ga0208246_1001069_pt1 | contig 16965 bp, 17 predicted proteins | sample RifOxyD2_FD_184039 | JGI IMG/M metagenome (GOLD analysis project Ga0208246, IMG submission 184039) | Soil microbial communities from Rifle, Colorado - Rifle Oxygen_injection D2 (SPAdes) | ecosystem: Environmental > Terrestrial > Deep subsurface > Rock core/Sediment | place: Rifle, Colorado... | reverse complement strand
ATAAAAATTTCCATAGTAGCTGTCGATACCATTAAAAATATCGCAATGGCGACTAACACTTCTAAAATAGAAATCCCGCGAACATCACTAGTCATTTTCATAAAGGCGACAAATTCACAAATGTATCCAAATTACCAGAAACAGAAATTGAACCGGAACTGGCCGCGTAACCACTGCGTGAGACATCCACAGTATAACTCGCGGCAGCTAAACCACTAAAAAATGCTTGACCAGGCGGAGCGCAAGTCACCGTATAAGTGACGGCAATTTCCGACAATATCGGAGTATAGCGATTATTATTCGTGCTTAAATAGGCCTTGTACCGCAAATAACGATTATCACTTAAACTGGCTGGGACAACATTATTTGAGGCGGTAAAATATGTTGAGGCAGTGCCATCTGGCCCAACAAAATTCCAACTCACCGGCGTGGAAGAATTAGAAGTTGCCAATTGAAATTTTAAAGAATCTGCCCCGGTCTGTGCCACTTGCGTCAGCGGATCAATAACTAAATTGCGAAAAGTAACCGCAGAACCAAAATCAAAAGTGGATGACTCCAAATTGCCGCTGGAAATATAAGTGAGCGGACTGATGGAGGCCTTTTTTAATTTAACATTACCAGCCGTCGCACCCGACCCATTAATCGTACCACTATTAGCAAAATATCGGCTTTCATCAATATACATAACTTGCCCAGTTGTGCCCGTCCAATCGGTCTGTCTCAAATAACCAACACCGGTTAAAATTGTGGTGTCATAACTAGACCCCGTCACATGCACAGTCGCGTCCGATAATGGTAAACCCGTGCCGGCATCAAAAACTTTAACCAATAACGAATTGGCCGTGTGCGGTTTGAGAACAGCGGTCACCTCTTGACTGGCGCCCGCGATAAAATTTAATGGAAAAGCCGGAATTGTTCCCGCGATGTCATAAGTCAGGGCAGTTGGCGTCAGATGATAATTATCAAATTCTATATTACTCAAAGTTTTATCACCCGATTCATCCGTGGTAAAATTTTGATCATATTTATAAACATCCGGATCAACCCCCAGCATCTTAGCACCTTTAATATTAAATCCGACATTCGGGATTGCCGCGCACATTGTACTAACTGAATGAAAATTTATACTACCCAATTCATCAATTGAAAAAGCAATATCAGTCACATTTTGAGCAACTACATTAGAAGGTGGTTTGACCGGACTGGGGTTTGATTCCGAGGCCGCGATAGTGTAATCAGAAGAATAACCAGATTTAGAAACCGTGATATTGTAAGCAAGTGTACCGGTCGGCGTATCAACTATACGCAAATAACCGCTACTGTCGGTAGTATCATCAATAATTAAATTAGGATTTAAATCCGTATTAACAACGTGAACATCAGCGCCCGAAACAGGCAAACCCTCTTGATCAAAAACTTGAATAAACAGCGCGCCATTTGTGCTCGCGCCTTCTAATTGTCTGGGCGAAACAATCGTACTCAACTTAATTAATTTCTGCTGATTACACCCAATACAAATTGCCGACATCTCCACTAATTTATAATCGGCCGGCGAAGTATCGTTGGACGAGCCACCAATAGTGCCATCAAATGGATCGTCAATATTACGCACTGTTGTTACTAAACTAAAATTTACGTTATTAAGAGTTACAACTTTTGTGTGCGGAAGCAAACCAATCGGCGAACCATTAATAATCCCCACCTGGTCATAGGGAAGATTGCGGGCAATTTCTAATTCTTGCGACAAAATCGCTGTTTCCAAAATTTTAATACGCGACTGATAAACAATTTTAAATACCATAGTCAACCCGCCATAAACTCCAACCGCAAATAACAAAAATATGGCGGCGGCCACGACCGCTTCCACCAATGTAAAACCTGATGTCAGCTTCTTACCAAACATAAACTTAATTATTTTTCCAATCCCGCACTGTAAAACCGCCATGAATACGTTTGACTTGAATTTTTTGCTTTTCTCTCCACCCTAATTCACGCACGATTTCTATCGGCACACTCATTATATAACTATTACCGCGCCGACCCAGTTTCCGAATATTTTTTTCTTCCAGCTTTCTCCTAGTCATATTTTTAAGTCAAAAAAATATTAAAATAGCTCTTTTAATATCTCTTTTAAGAGATACATTTATATTATACCAAAAAAATGATTTTAATACGAGCGCAATAGTTATGCACAATGCCCCAAAATTAAAAATGTGGTATAATAATGATAATCATAATTCACAATACAAATACCATGACACAACGCGAAACGACAAAGATGAGTCGTGCTATTTGAGTCATGAATTTTGACATAAATTTTTCTTGTGCCTCGTAAACGTCGCATGATCCATTACCAGCGCCGACCGGCTCCGCCCCGCTTTAACTTTAATCCCGAGCTAAACAACGGGATTATGGCGGTTTTGTTGTTTATTTTGGCCGGTGTTTCGGTTTTAAGCTTTTTCCAAATGGCCGGCGTCGCCGGTCAGTTTATTGACTCATTTTTAGCACTTTTGTTTGGCCAAGTTCGCTATGTGGTGCCGTTAGTATTAATTACTGCCGCTATCCTGTTGGTAAAAGACATTGAATACAATTATCGCCACACCCACACCATTGGCACAGTTTTATTTTTCTTGAGTTTTAACGGCTTGGTTCATTTACAAAAACCACTCGCTGATATGGCGACTGTCGCCGAGCAAGGTTATGGCGGTGGTATGGTAGGTTTGACGCTCGCTTGGGTGATGGCATCCTATGTTGGTTATTGGGGTGGAATATTAATTTTATCTGGCCTATTGCTGGTATCGCTAATATTTTTATTTAATACTACTTTAGCCCAACTCGTAGAAATGCACAAAAAATTATTTTTAACATTGGGCTGGCTGGGGCGTGAGACTATCGTCTTTTTTCATACTTTCAAAAAAAATGAGCCCGTAAAATTCGCGATTAAAGGTGATTACCAATCGCATCTGACTGAAACCGAAAATTTAGAAGATGAAGAGTCCGACGAAGTGCGCGTTTTTAAACAAAAATCAATCGCCCCTTCCGCTGATGATGAAAAAAACAAAGAAGACGCACGGACAGAATCGGAAACGCCAGAACCGGAAGAGGAGTCTGTCGGCGTGCCTCGACCGATTATTCGTAATTTACCCAGTTTAGATTTATTGTTCACTTCCAAATCCAAACCATCGGCTGGAGACATCAAAGGCAATGCCGAAACCATTAAAAGTACTTTGAAAAATTTTGGCATTGAAGTAGAAATGGGCGAAGTGCGCGTTGGTCCGACCGTTACTCAATTTTCTTTCAAGCCGGCGGCCGGTGTAAAATTAACGCGCATTACTACTTTGTCCAACGACTTAGCTCTGGCTCTGGCGGCCCACCCCATTCGTATTGAGGCCCCCATTCCCGGCAAATCACTGGTGGGCGTGGAAGTGCCCAACCAAAAAGTGGCAATGGTCACTTTGCGTGAACTTTTAGAATCAGAAGAATTTACCAAACGTCCGCACAATATGATGGTGGCTTTGGGCAAAGATGTCGCCGGTAAAGTTTGGTGGACCGATTTATTAAAAATGCCACACTTGCTCGTCGCGGGTGCCACCGGATCTGGCAAAACTGTTTGTATCAATGCCATTATTACCAGTTTACTTTATCAAAATACCGCCGAAACCTTGCGCTTTATCATGGTTGACCCGAAACGCGTAGAATTAACTTTGTACGATGGCATTCCGCATTTATTAACTCCCCCAATTACGACTCCGGCCAAATGCGTGAACGCTTTAAAATGGACGATTGGCGAAATGGAACGCCGCTTCGATGTGTTGGCCAAAGCTGGCAAACGCGATATTGCTACATATAATAAATCATCTTCTGAACCTCTTCCATATATAGTGTTTGTAATCGACGAATTAGCAGACTTAATGTCGCAAGCTGGCGCGGAGGTAGAAGCCGGAATTATCCGCATTGCCCAAATGGCGCGCGCGGTCGGTATTCATTTGATTGTCGCGACTCAACGCCCGAGTGTGGAAGTTATTACTGGTTTGATGAAAGCCAATATCCCAGGGCGCATCGCGTTTTCCGTGGCTTCCATTATTGACTCACGCACGATTTTAGATTGCCCCGGAGCAGAAAAATTATTAGGCCGAGGTGATATGTTACTGTTAACCGCCGATATGTCCAAACCAAAACGCGTACAGGGCGCCTTTATTTCCGAAGAAGAAATTAACCACGTAGTAGAACACTTAAAAGGCGACGAACCACCAAGTTATGACGATGCAATCACTGCCAAAGCCGAAAGTGGAACATTAAACATGTTTACCGGTGGCACAGATGATCAAGACGCCTTGTTTGATGAAGCAAAAAAATTAGTAATTGAAAGTGGTAAGGCCTCGGCCTCATTATTGCAACGTCGCTTAAAAGTGGGCTATGCCCGCGCCGCCAGAATGCTAGATGAATTAGAAAATGCCGGTATCGTTGGCCCGGCCGATGGTGCCAAACCACGTGAAATATTTACCGAACATATGGGAGGTGAACACATGCCACCGCCAGAAGAAGAAATGGAACCAGATGAAATGACAATGGATGCGGGTGGAGTGGTGTTAAATGATGACACTGAAAAAAAATCAGATACCGGAGAAGAACCATCGACGCAATAAGATAATTTCTCTCGCACCCCCTCCCTTTATAAAAAGGGGAGGGTAGGGTGGGGTCTCGCTCACCCAACAAAAAATATTCGCCTCACAGCGAATATTTTTATTATAGAAGCAAAACCACCCTCGTCAAAATTAAATTATTTTAATTCTAACGAGGTAGGGGTGGTCTTGCGATGTTCTGTAAGTCCGCCCGTACCTTTTCGGGGTTTTGGGCAGGTGGGAAGTTCAGCCCAGGTTGGTGACGGTGGCGACATCGGCGTGTGCCACCGCCCTTTCCAGCGCCTTGGCGAGGACCGTGGAACGAATGATCCGTTCGCGGATGAGCGTGGCGCACGGCTCGCCCTTCTTCTGCAAGAGGAACGCCTCCAGAACGGAGACATTGCGAGTAATGGTAAGGCCGTTGTGGTGATGCAACTCAACCGCGATAACCATACCAGCGAGGAGCGCGACGACGGCCAAAGTCCCAACCCAGAAGAAGGACTGCGTGGGCACGCCAATGACGGCGCTAACAAACAGCCCGACCAAGAAGACGAGGACTCCGGTGGTCCACCAGTCATTTTTCAGAACCGCAATCTCAGTCATCAGCAGATTGGCGCGCTCCAGGTCGCACCGCTCCTTCTTGGACATCCCATCCACATTGAACTGCACTCCCCCAAAGTCAACGAGAATCATGACAAACCTCCACCCGAGAGTAATTTCTCGGTCTCGGAAACTCTAACAAATAACTCTCTCTCTGTCAAACCACCTGCCTGCCACTGGATCCCCGTTTTCACGGGGATGACAAGTAAATTCGGCGACAGTTACCCCTTGACAAACTACCCAAATAAAGATACACTTAAGGTACACCTTAATTATTATCTAAATATATGATTACCAAACTTCTCGGCGTCAAAGAATTTCGCCAGAATATCTCCGCGTATTATAAAAAATCCCTTAAAAATAATTGGCAATATGTGATACTTAATCGCAATGAACCAATTTTTGAAGTGCGACCGATTAAAAAAAATGCCACTTTGGAAAAATTACATGCTGATGTCGCCAAAGCGCGCGAAGATTACAAAGCGGGGCGGGTGTATTCTTTAGAGGAAGTTAACCGAAAATTTGGTCTATGATCTACTCATTCCAACTGACAAGAGGGGCGTTGGACGACTTAGAAATAATAGATGAAACAATCAGAAAGCGAATTTTGAAAAAAATAAACTTCTACGCAACCCAACTAGACCCACTTTCATACGCTAAAAAACTACATGATTTTCAAGGCGGGCAATATCGATTCCGTATTGGCGATTATCGCGCCATATTTGATATTGACAACCAAGGCAACATCACTATCTTAGTTATAGTCGCTGTTCGCCATCGGCGCGAGGCATACAATTAAGGTATATACCCAAACAAAAAATACTCCGCCCAAAAGCGAAGTATTTTATTTGCGCTACGCAGGCGAGCGAAATGAAAAATTATTTTTCATTTCCAAGCTAAGAAGCAAATATGCGTAGCAATTATTTTTCCTCACACTCCAGAAATTGACACTCTCTACAAATAATCACTTATTTATATAGCCAAGCCATATAAACTTCTTGGCTCAAAAATAAAAAAGTAAACCTTTTTTATTTCACTCGCCTGCGTATCGTTTATAAAGAATGGGTGGTCTGGAGCGTGGAAGTTCCGGACCGGGACTAGGCCGTTAGTCCGGAGGTGGGGAGGCCTTGGAGGGAGTGCTACCAGATATCGTCGTCGACGGAGCGGGAACGGTAACGCCAGTTTCTTCGCGCCTCTGTCTGCGCCTGCGCCGCAGCCCGTTCGGCCTGGCGGCGAGGGCCATCGGCGATGGTGGCGTGATACTCCTCCATCTGCGCCACCATCTGGGTGGACGTGAGAACAGGGCGCTTGGCCTTGTTCGCCCGCCTCCTCACCTTGGCGCGGGCCATGGCCGCCTTGTTGTCCGCTTCGGTTCTATCTCGCACGGGACACTCCTTTTCATCCCCGGTTAGTCGGGGGCAAATAAATCTAACCATATATATATATAAATGTCAACATGCCCACTCTTGCCCCAATCCCCTTTTCCAGATATAATTACCTCACAAAATATTTTTCCATGTCCATCTTCTGCCACAAACAATTAGAACCGCCCGAATCACTTGGCACCATTTTCAACAAACAACGCCTGACGTTAAATTTTGATTTAAAAAAAGCAAGCACAGGTGCGCACATTGCGGAAAAGTATTTGCAAGCACTGGAAACTGAACACTATCGCGAACTGCCACTTACCAAAGCCCACCGCCTAGCTTATATAAAAGAATACGCCGAATTTTTAAATCTAGATCCGACGAAATGCCAACAACAATTCGTGAAAGAGCATGGCCTAGATGATCTAAACACTTCCCACCCCCGCCATAATTTGAAAATACTACACCTCAATTCAGCGTCAGTACTAATTAAAAATATCGGCCTTCTTGTCGTCATACTAGTTTTTGCCGGTTATTTAATTTGGCAAGTTAAAGGAGTTCTCACTCCGCCCAAACTAACAGTCTTTACCCCGATGGAAGGGTCTGTCACCAACCACCCCACCACCATCGTGCAAGGAGTCACGGCCAAAGAAACCCAGCTATCCATTAACGGTCAAGAAATTGTAGTGGACGAAAATGGAAAATTTAACACTGTTATCAATTTAGTCACCGGCGTAAATACCATTACAGTCGCGGCTGAAAAAAAACACGGAAAAACCACTACCATCACCCGCCATGTAGTAGTAAAAGACAAGAAAGTTGAGTAAATTTTATCCACTTGCGCATTACCCACTATTTGACTATAATAGACCCACTAACCAACGAACCAGTGACTAGATGATTGGGAAATTCGTTGATTAGTAGCGATCCAACCGCCAATTCGACCAATTAACTATTCATCTATTTAACTAATCAACAAATCACAAAAATATGCCCAAAATAAGCGAGGAGGTAAAGAACAAGCTCAAAGCCGCCGAGGCCGCCATTGAACAAATTAAGGCCAAATTTGGCGAAGGTGCCATTATGACCTTTGGCGATAGTAAAGCGATGGATATAGACACGGTTTCTACCGGTTGTTTATCAGTTGACCTAGCACTTGGCGTTGGCGGTGCGCCCCGTGGTCGTATTATGGAGGTTTATGGACCAGAAAGTTCTGGTAAAACAACATTAGCGCTCCATACTATCTCCGAAGTCCAAAAATTAGGTGGGATTGCGGCGTTTGTGGACGCTGAACACGCTTTTGACCCAGACTATGCCCGCAAAATCGGTTTGAAAGTGGAAGAACTTTTAATGTCCCAACCCGACACCGGCGAACAGGCCTTGGATATCGTGGAAACACTCGTCCGCTCTAACGCCGTTGATATCATTGTCGTGGACTCGGTCGCCGCACTCGTACCCCGAGCAGAAATCGAAGGCGACATGGGTGACAGTCACATGGGTTTACAAGCCCGTTTAATGTCGCAGGCACTACGCAAATTAACCGGCATTATTTCCAAGTCAAAAACAATTTTGGTTTTCATTAACCAAACCCGCATGAAAATCGGCATTGTCTATGGCAATCCCGAAACCACTACCGGTGGCACCGCTCTCAAATTTTACGCCTCAATTAGAATCGAAGTCCGTCGCGCGGCCCAAATTAAACAAGGCGACAAAGTCATTGGCAATCGCGTCAAAGTCAAAGTCGTCAAAAACAAAGTCGCCGCCCCGTTCCGCACCACCGAATTTGATATTATGTATAACGAAGGCATATCTGTTTCAGGCGATGTGTTAGACACTGGCGCCTTATACCAAGTAATTGCTAAACGAGGCAATACTTACGCCTATGGCGAAGAAAAATTAGGCGTCGGACGCGAAGCCGCCAAAAAATTCTTAAAAGATAACCCAAAATTATTAAAAGAAATTTCCATCAAGGTGAAAGAGGTGGTCGCGCGCGGCGAAGCACCGGAAGAAGAAGCCCCGATGGAGGAAGCGCCGTTGCCGGAAGAGGAATAAAATGATTTCAGATTGTAGACTTCAGATTTAAGATATAATGACTGAGCGAATCGTGTGGCTGTCTCCCCCTGCCCGAGGGGGAGAATAAGAGGGGGTGGGAGCAATCACCGCTCACCTGTCATCCCGAACTTGATTCGGGATCTCTGTCCTCACGTTTGTCATCCCCAACTTGATTGGGAATCCAGTCGCGTCAATTGTCATTCCAAGCGTAGCCGCGGAATCCCTTTACGATAATTCACATCCATAACCAACGTAAAAACCGTCACAATCGTGGCGGTTTTTTTGATTTGACAATGAGTAGTAGTAGTAGTATGCGAAAAGGAGGAATTATCCTATGGCATGCCGAGCAAAATGGTTGCGGGATGTGTCCGAAGGAAGCACATTCCATATCGCCACCGACTGCGGACCCGAGAACGACATCTTCACCGCAGTCAAGTGGATCGGCTCTCACGAGGACATGGAAGTCCTCAGAAACGGAGAAAAGATCTTTTCCGGCCGAGGGTCGTGCCTCCGTGGCGACCTCCTCGTCCATGTGCGCGAATAATAACCCGCGCACGCAACACCAACTGGCCGAGTAATCGGCCCACAACCACCCGCGCCACCGCGACGCGCGTGGCAGAAAGGAGAATTCGTATGAAAGCACGAGGGGGCTTCGTGCGTTTTAAACAATCGCGGCTCCCATAAAACAGCTTTTAATTAAAGGCTGTTTTTAGTTAAAAAAATCATCGTGAATTAGCACGACGATTTTTTATAAACATTTTTTAGAGGATACTCCCACCCCCTCTGCTTCTCCCCCTCGGGCAGGGGGAGACAGCGAAGTGATTCGAAAATCTTCAATCTTTATTCTTTAATTACCCACCCATCTTACTCAACCGCGCGAAGACAAAAAATATCAATGTGAAACCTACCCCCATTACAACTGGCGCCGCAAGCGACAACCAGTTATGCTTACCCGGCCGAAACCGACGCAAAAAAAGCGAATTCGTCACAACCGACACCGAAGACAACGCCATTGCCAACCCGGCCAATTCCGGTTTTAACACCAAACCAATGCCGGCAAAAACTCGCGCGGCAATTGGAATGCCGATGACATTATAGAACAACGCAAAAAACATATTTTGTTTTATTTTTCCCATGGTCTCTTGGCTTAATTGAATCGCGGTCAGCACATCGCGCAAATCATTTTTGATAATTACAATACCACCGGTTTCCATCGCCACATCGGTGCCACTGCCCATCGCAATTCCCAGATCCGCCTGCGCCAACGCCGGCGCGTCGTTGATGCCATCCCCCACCATCGCCACTTTCACACCCGCGCTTTGTAATTTTTTCACCTCATTGGCTTTTTCTTCCGGCAACACCTCAGCCAAAACATTTTTAATTCCCGCTTGACGCGCGATTGCTTCGGCGGTGCGACGATTATCACCGGTAATCATATATACTTCCAGTCCGCGCTTTTGCAACATCCGCACTGCCTCCACCGTGGTTTCTTTAATTGTGTCCGCGACCGCAATCAATCCCAAAATTTCTTTGGCCGAACACAAAATCATTACGGTCTTGCCATTTTCTTCTAATTTGCGAATTTTCCTTTCCACTTTTTCTACCATCGTCGCTGGCAACCCCACGACATCAGTTACTAATTTACGATTGCCAAAATAATATTTCTCGCCATTTAAAGTTGCTTCTACGCCATGACCGGGCACAGCTCTAAACCCAGTCGCTTCACTTAGCACAATACTTTCCTCTTCGGCATATTTCACAATCGCGTCAGCCAAAGGATGTTCAGAAAGTTTTTCCAAACTCGCGGCGATACTCGCAATTTCTTCTTCGTCCGATAAACCCACGCCGACAATATCCGTCAATTCCGGCTCTCCCTTAGTCAAAGTCCCGGTCTTATCAAACACGATTACTTTAACTTTACAAGCTGCTTCTAATGGTTCTCCCCCTTTAATTAACACGCCATGCTCCGCGCCTTTACCCGTGCCAACCATAATCGCGGTCGGCGTGGCGAGGCCCAAAGCGCACGGACAAGCAATAACGATAACGGAGGTAAACGCCATTAACGCGAACGCGAGCGACGCGCCCAAGAAAAAATACCATACCAAACCGGTCAGAATTGCCAAACCGATTACCGTTGGCACAAAGTAAGCGGAAATTTTATCCGCGAACGCCGCAATCGGCGCTTTACTACCCTGCGCGTCTTCTACCACGCGAATAATTTGCGCGAGCATAGTTTCGCCGCCGACTTTCGTCGCGACAAATTCAAAACTGCCGTGCTTGTTTATGGTGGAACCGATTACCACATCGCCCACATTTTTTTCCACCGGAATACTTTCACCGGTAATCATACTTTCGTCCACGGCCGACTGGCCTTTGGAAATTTTACCATCCACCGGAATTTTTTCACCCGGGCGCACGACGATTATATCACCCGTGACCACTTGCTCAATCGGCAAATCCACAGTAACGCCGTTTTTAATCACGCGCGCGGTTTTGGCTTGCAATCCCATTAATTTTTTAATCGCGTCCGAAGTCCGTCCTTTGGTTTTGGCTTCCAACCATTTGCCCAAGATAACAAAAGTGATAAGAAACGCCGCGGTCTCAAAATATAATTCCGGAATTTTTTCGCCGTTTAAACCAATGACGCTGTTATTTCCAAAAACATAAATCAGGAGCTGTGCCAAACTGTAAAAGAATGCCGTGCTCGTCCCAATCGCAATCAAACTATCCATGTTGAAAGTTTTCATCTTCAAACTGCTCCACATTCCCTTGTAAAATCCGGCGCCAATAATAAACTGCACCGGAATGGTCAAAATCAAAGAAATTATTCCGACATAAGGCAATAGTGCCGCTCGGAGTGGAATAAATGAAAAGAAATCAAACAACATGAAATACAACATCGGCAAAGACAACCCAAAACTCCACCAGAATTTTTTGCCATATCCGGTTAACACAGCCGCGCGCTCGCGTCTATCCGCATCTGGGTCGGAGTTATCATTCAAACGCGCTTTGTAGCCGGCTTTTTCCACTGCTGTAATTAATTGCGCGACAGTCGTAAGCGAAGTGTCATACACCACCCGCGCTTTTTCCGCGGCAAAATTCACATTAGCGGTTTTAACGCCTGGCACTTTTTTAAGCCCCTTTTCAATTAACCCGGCGCAAGACGCACAGTGCATACCAGAAAGCGAAAGTTGCGCCTGATCTTCCTTCTTTTCTTTTACACCCAAAGCCACGGTCGTATTCATTTCTCCTGCCCGCTTGTCCGCCGAAGTGGCGGAAGGGGGAGACGAAGGGGGAGCGGAAGCACTCGTCCCCGAAAACACATTCAACAACTGCTGAATTTTTGTAGACCGCAATAACTCATCCACCACACCGTTCAAATCCGGCCGATCTTGTGGCATCACAAACTCGCCCGAACGCTGTTGAGTAATATTACCTTTGAAATTCGGCGCGCCGTTATCAACTGAAAACGCGCCATCAGCCACGACTTTTGATTCCAAACGCAATTTCAAACCACTGCCTTTTTCGCCAACTTTTTTTTCAATCAAATCGGCTGGCTCGCTTCCCACTCCTTTCAAGGAGTGGGCGAGGGGGAGGTCGGTCATTGGCTCGGACACCGCCTCACTCACCGTCCCCGCTCTGCTCACAATTTCCCCTTGATACCCCGCTCGCTTTATCGCCTCAATAATCACACCATCGCCCACCTCCGCTGCCGCGTCCAATTCTCCCGTGCCGGTTTTGGAATTAATTTTGATATTTTCCACGCCGGCAATTTCCGCGAGTTCTCCGCCAATAATTTTCTCGCACGACTCACAATGCATCCCCGTAATTTTAAGTTGTACTTTCTCAGTCATATAATTTTAATTAATTTTTTCCACATTTTTTCCAATTGCCTGCAAAGCCGAATAAATTTGCTCCCAAGCAATTTCTGAATCAGAAACAATTTTCGCCGCGCCGGTTTTTAAATCAATCTCCACTTCGGAAACACCAGAAATTTTCCTCAATGCTCCCGTGGAAAGTTTGATGCAAGCCGGACAATCTAAATTAGTTATTTTGAAATTGAAAGTAATCATATAATGAATTTTAATTTCCGCCACCGCAACCACCACAGCCACCAGCACCGCATTTGGCACCGCCGGTAGAACCGGCAATGGAACAACCACCGGCGATGTTATCTTCTGAACTGTCAACCGCCGCCGCACTCACATCACCGCCCGCTTCCACCACGATAAATTTCCCGCGATACATTCCCATGGAACAAGAAAATGGGATCGTGCCCACTTCGGTCGGTGTAAAATTAATAATATTTTCACCGGCGTTAAGCCCTTGATTAATTCCAAATTTGCGCATCACAATCGACGCGGCGCAAGAATATTGCGAAGTGGAATTGATTATCCATTTAACCGGCCGGCCTTTCACCACGGTAAAAGTATCAGGCGTGTAACCATTATTATTTTGCGTCATGCGCACTTCCTGAACCGTCCCATTGGCTGGTGCAACAATCGCCGAATTATTTTTAACGCTGGCTCCACCCAACAATTCCCGACCATTATTCAAATTATACCAACCGAGCATAATAACGGCAAGACCGGCGGCCATAAAAAACAACCGTGCTTTTCGGCCTTTAAAAAATGAACTTAAACCGCCCACACCGAGTAATCCCGGCGCCGTCCCCAGCGCGAATAACCCCATAATTGCCATCCCCTGCCAAAAACTACCGGTGGAAACTGCGTATAATTGCATCGCCTGCGTAAATCCGCACGGTAAAAAGAAAGTCAGCGCGCCCGTTAACAGCGCGCTTTTCGAACTATATTCTTTCACTTCGTTATTCAAGCCGAAAAACCGCGCGATACCGGACGGCAAGGTAATATTTTTATCACGCAAAGCCGGGAAGATTTCTATGAGTTTCAGACCGAAAAATATCATCACCGCGCCAATCACCATTGTCAGAAATCCGAGTGTATTAACCGAGGGCCGAGCGGCCTGCCCAATAAGCCCGATCATTCCACCCAAAACCGCATAGCCAATAATCCGGCCAAGGTTAAAATAAATATGGGGCCGAAATTTTTGCATCGCGGTCGCTTCCGGATGTTTCTCGGCGTGACGCGCGGAAATTCCCAACACCAAACCGCCAACGAGCGCCATACAAGTTGATAAGCCGGCGACCAGACCGACCAAAAGCGCGACCATTACACCCGAGTTGCCACTGGCAACATTCAAATTAAACAAGCCAAACCAGCGGGCGACAAAATATAATATAAGTAGAATTAACCCCGCCCGCGCCAAATCAGCATAATCAGCACCGCGCTTGGAAAACCACGGCAATTTTTCTTTTTCACCTACCTGATAACCAGCTGTCGCCACCGCTTTGGCAATCGCATCAGCATTAGGTTTTTCACCGGAATAATGAATTTCCGCTTGACCAATTTTTTGATTGACTTTGGCGTGGGTTACACCCGGAATTTTTTTCAACTGCTCACCAACGAGTATTTCGCACGACGCGCAATGCATCCCGCGAATTGGAATAGTACATTTGTTCATATAGTATTTATTTGTGTTAAATTAATCACCTTGTCATCCCGAGCGTAGCCGAGGGATCCCTTATCGCAATCATCTGTACAACCTTTAACTTTAAGGGATTCCTCCACTCCCTGCGACGGTCGGTCGGAATGACAAATTAAAAAAAATGCTTCCTAATTTAATTTCATTATCAAAAATGCCCCCTCGCGCATAAAAATAATAAAATTAAACCAAAGAAACATTGCCACTATTTTCTAAATTAGCCAAATAAGCCAAAAATGTTTTTTGAAATTTCTGCCTGATAGAATGGTAAAATAATCGAAAACGTTGGCGTAAACGCACAGCAACAAAGCGCGTAAAATTAATCAAGAAATTTTTTCTCACGCCACCAATTATTGCCAACCCAAACGCCAAAACCGCCATTCCCAACCAAACCGCCACCGGACTAAATAAATTACTGATAAATCGGCGCGCGTTAGCCAAATGCATATCCACGCAAGCACCCATCGCTCCGAAATTATTAAGCATACCGGCATCCGCGCACATGATCTGGCCACCACTTACCCCGTGCGCCATCGACGCGGAACTGCCCATCGGACAAATAAAAATAAGCAAAATAGTCGCGAGCATCAAAGTGGCGGTAAATCCGGAAATTAATTTTAATAATTTGTTCTTACGCATAAACATAAAAAAGTGTTTGTCATTCCCGACTTGATCGGGAATCCAGTCGCATGGCCAACTTTCTGGATCCCCGCTTTCGCGGGGATGACACCTTTGGTGTCAATTATCTTTTTTGGACAAAGAATACACTTTCATCACTTCAGAAACGGCTTTGGCATGCTGGCCGGATTTAATTTGTTCCACCACATGGGTAGAAAGATGGTTTTTCAAAACCGCGTCTTCAAAACTGGAAACAGCCTTTTTCACGGCGCTGGCTTGTGTTATAATATCTACACAATAGGCATCTGCTTCCAACATCCCCTGTAATCCGCGCACTTGGCCGGCAATAATTTTCAGCCGTTTTAACAGTTTATTTTTCAGTTGAGTATTCATATCTATATGATACCCCCAGGGGGTATGGTTGTCAAGGGCTTCGCCTACGGCTACGCCCTGTAAACTTTTACATATAAACTTTATATCTTGACAACCTGATAATACTGGATTAAAATAGTATAGATTTCCGCCACAGGCGGACCCCATGCCAGAGGCAGGCACAGCGCCTCTGGTGGTTATTCATTAACATTTAATATATGGAAAACAAACTCCCCGTCATCGGCCAAGCCGTCACCGACCACAGCGCTGACGCGCTCGTGGACAATAAATTTAAAAAAGTAAAAATCTCGGACTACGCGGGCAAATGGCTGGTCTTATTTTTCTACCCGGCCGACTTTACTTTTGTCTGCCCGACTGAATTGGAAGAATTAGCGGACAATTACGATGAATTTAAAAAATTAGACGTAGAAGTGTTATCAATCAGCACCGATACTCAATTCGTCCACAAGGCCTGGCACGACCATTCCCCGGCCATTAAAAAAATTAAATTCCCGATGTTAGCCGACCCAACCGGCAAAATGGCCAAAGATTTCGGAGTATATATTGAAGCCGAAGGACTGGCCTTGCGTGGCACTTTTATCATTGACCCGGACGGCAAATTAGTCGGCACCGAAGTCATTGATAATTCCATCGGCAGAAACACCAAAGAATTATTGCGCAAAATCCAAGCCGCCCAATACGTCCGCGCGCACATTGGCGAGGTCTGCCCCGCTTCTTGGCAACCGGGAGCAAAAACTTTAACACCCAACGAAGATTTAGTCGGTAAAATTTAATTTACTTTCACTCACTTGTCATTCCGACCGACCATCGCAGGGAGTGGAGGAATCCCTTACCGATGAGTATAAGGGATCCCTCGGCTACGCTCGGGATGACAAAACAAAAATACTATATGTTTGAACCAAAAAATTACGACCACCTCCTGGACCTGTCCGGCTTCTCTGACACGCTTCTCAAAAATCATTTCACCCTCTATCAGGGCTATGTGACCAACACCAACAAACTAATTGACATTTTGGAAGCAATGGAAAAGGACGACAAATTTGGCACACCCGAATTCACGGAATTAAACCGCCGTTTCGGCTGGGAATTTAACGGCATGCGTTTGCATGAATTATATTTTGGCAATCTAACAAAAACCAGCGCACAATTAAATCCTGAATCAAAATTAGCTGAAAAAATAAAAGCCAATTGGTTTGGCTCGCTAGAAAATTGGGAAAAGGACTTCCGCGCCATGGGTGCCATGCGCGGTATTGGCTGGGTCGTACTCGCGCACGACAAAACTTCCGATCGTTTATTTAATGTTTGGGTTGACGAACACAACACCGGCCACTTGGCCGGCGCCACACCCTTACTCGTGATGGATGTATTTGAACACGCCTTTATCACCGACTATGGTATAAAACGCGCGGATTATATTGAAGCGTTTATGAAGGCGATTGATTGGGGTGAGGTGGAAAAAAGAATGGGATAAAAAAATTATACAAAAAAATATCATGATTTAAATCATGATATTTTTTTAATTCACAATTAAATTCGCTCATGCATCGGCGGCCCCCCATGGAACGCCAACAATTTTAATCCCTCCGAACCGGCGCTAAAACCATGCTTAATATCTTTTTCCAAAAATACAATATCATCTTTTTTCACTAGTGTTGCGTTAAATTAAACCTGTTCTTTAAAATTTAACTAAATTTAGATAAAAATCGACCGTTCAGCTTGCGCACGACTTGAATTTTGATATGATGAAATTG
>Ga0208246_1001063_pt1 | contig 17083 bp, 13 predicted proteins | sample RifOxyD2_FD_184039 | JGI IMG/M metagenome (GOLD analysis project Ga0208246, IMG submission 184039) | Soil microbial communities from Rifle, Colorado - Rifle Oxygen_injection D2 (SPAdes) | ecosystem: Environmental > Terrestrial > Deep subsurface > Rock core/Sediment | place: Rifle, Colorado... | reverse complement strand
AAAAGCTCTTTGACTCTTTCCCCGACGGCGCACATCCGATGGCAATTCTCTCGGCGGGTGTTTCAGCACTATCAACATTTTACTATAAACATTTAGAGATCAAAAACTCTCAGGAATATACTGAAATGGCAAACAGAATTGTTGCCAAGATTCCTACACTTGCGGCTTTTTCATATAGATACTCTAACGGCTTGCCTATTATATACCCTGATATGAACAAAGGATTTACGGAAAATTTTCTCTACATGTTAAGAGCTTATCCTCATAGTTATATAGAGTTAAAACCCATAGAGATAAAAGCTCTTGACACTATCTTTACTCTTCATGCCGACCATGAACAAAATGCATCAACCACTGCCGTTAGAAATCTAGCCTCAACAAATGCACACCCTTACGCAGCCATAAGTGCCGGCATCGGTGCTTTATGGGGAAAAAGCCACGGTGGGGCGAATGAGAGCGTTATTCGTCAACTAGAGATGATAGGAACAGTTGATAGGGTAGATGAGTTTATAGCAAAAGCGAAAGATAAAGATGACCCGTTTAAACTGATGGGATTTGGACACCGTGTCTATAAAAACTTTGATCCTCGTGCTACCATTCTTAAAAACCTCCGCAATGATCTTATGGAAGAGTTAGGCATAAGCAGTGAACTTATCGAAGTTGCAAACAAAATAGAGAAGATTGCTCTAAACGATGAGTACTTTATAAGCCGCAGTTTATATCCAAATATCGATTTTTATTCAGGACTTATTCTACAAGCGTTAAAAATTCCAAAAGAGATGTTTGCGGTTATATTTGTAATAGGCAGATCACCGGGCTGGATTGCACAGTGGAGTGAGTTAAGTCAGCAAAAGAGTATAAAAATTGCTAGACCTAGACAATTATATACAGGTCCAAAAGAGAGAACTCCGGAGTAATTTCTGGAATAAAAATATACAAAATCAGTAACTTTTAATAATAAAATCTGCAAACAACTAATAATATTTTTTATGTAATATTAATATTTTTCATAGTATTATGTTTTAAAAAAAATTAAAGGTTGTTTAATTTTATGTTATATAAACAAATGGATTTATCTTTTTATTACATTATCCTTTCATCTTCTTTTGCTCTTTTAAAAACAAAAATAATTCTTTTTAATTTAAGCTGTCTTTAATGATATATACGGTAGAGAGAGAGAGACAGGAAGTAAATGATATTCGTTATCATAACTTAACGTCCTCTAAACAAATCCCAAATCTATGTCTCTATGCTACAAAATATCTTTCAAAAATTAAATCTTATTTATCTATTTTAATAAAAAATATAAAAAATAACCTATCACAAAAATTATTATTATTTTTTATTACGCATAAAATCTTCCCTAATGCAAAATTTATACTATATAACACATTTTATCAATACACAAAATAAATATAAAACAAAAAAAGGACACATCACAATGCAAAGTTTTAAAAACTCATCAACAAAAGCAAAATTAATTGTATTTTTGCTTACATCTATTTTATCTTTAACTATTTTAGGCATTACAAGCATAAATAGCTTGTCAAAAATAAACGAATCTACAGACTCTTTATATAACAAAAACTATACTTCATTATCAGAAATAGCAGAAATAAATGATCTTATGAGAACAAATTTCCAACAAGTTCTTTTAGCAGGTTATCATGATCCTAAAATAGAAGTTAGCAAAGAACATGAAAAAACTCATTCTATATCTGTTCATTTAGATGAAATCCCTAAAAATGCACAAAAAATAAGTAATTTATGGGAAAAATATACGCAAAAGAGTCTTCAAGGAGAGGAAAAAAAAATAGCAAATGAGTACGCTATTTTAAGAAAACAGTTTGTAGAAGACGGTTTAATGAAAGCGGTAGGATTTTATAAAAATGAAGATTTTGCTAAAGCTCAATCATACACCTTAGTTGTTGTACCTCTTTTTAATAAAGCTAAAGAAAAAGCTGAAGAACTTTTAGCTTTGCAACAAAAACTTACTGAATTAAAAACAAAAGAATCTTCACTAATATATTCAAACACAAAAGCCATTTTACTTGGTGTTATCATATTTTCTGTTATTATTCTTACGATAATCGGCTTAATGACTCTTAAAAATATAACATCTTCTGTAACCATAATCCAACAAGCTCTTCTCTCATTCTTCTCTTTCCTCAATCGTGAAACAAACAGAGCTGAATTAATCAATTTGGACACTAAAGATGAGTTTGGGCAAATGGCTAAAGTTATAAACACAAACATAGAAAGGGTTCAAAATCTTATACAGCAAGATGATGCATTGATTGCTGACGCAAAAATAGTAATAAATAGAGTTCAACTTGGATGGTACTCTCAATATATTGAAAAATCAACTCAAAATACTTCACTCGAAGAGTTTAAAAATAACGTAAATGAGATGATTAAAGCGACAAAACAACATTTTATGAATATGAATATTATATTGGAAGAGTATGTCACACATAACTATACAAAAGAGTTAATTCTCGATAATATCGAAAAGGGCGGTGTCTTTGAAATATGTATAAATGACATAAATAAATTAAGAAATGCTATTACACAAATGCTTGTAGAAAATAAATCTAATGGGCTTACTTTGGATAAAAGTTCAAATGTTTTACTTACCAATGTTGATAAGTTAAATCTAAGTTCTATGAGTTCAGCCGCTTCCCTTGAGCAGACATCTGCAGCTATGGAGGAGATGAGTATATCAATAAATACTACGTCTCAAAGAACACAAGAAGTTGTTTTACAATCCTCAGAAATAAAATCTGTTATACAAATTATAAGTGATATAGCAGAGCAAACAAATCTTCTTGCACTAAATGCCGCAATCGAAGCAGCTCGTGCAGGAGAACATGGAAGGGGATTTGCTGTTGTTGCAGATGAAGTTAGAAAATTGGCAGAAAGAACCCAAAAAAGTTTAAGCGAAATAAATGCCAATGTAAACATACTAACCCAATCAATTAATGATATAGGAGATGCTATATCTCAACAAAGTTATAGTATTTCAGAAATTAATCAGGCAATATCGACAATAAGCAACGCCGTGCAAGATAATACAATAGTTGCCAATCAAACACATGAAATATCAATTAATATAGACAAAATAGCTAAATTGGTAATTGCTAATGCTAATAATAAAAATTTTATTGGTAAAGATATGTAAAAATAACTTTCATGCAAATCATATGAAAAATTTGCATGAAAAATTTATTTTATATAAGAACAGCAGTAGTCTGTAACTGTTTTGATTTTTAGATCAAATGATGAATTTGCAGGCACACTGAATGTCTCAGGAGTGTGAAGTGTTTTCCACTCTTCGTTTGGAAGTTTTATTTCCAACTCTCCGCTCATGATTTCCATAATCTCGGCAGCATCAGTTCCAAAACTGTAATCCCCAGGCATCATAATCCCAAGTGTCTTTTTAGAACCGTCCGCAAACTCAACCGTTCTGCTTGTAACTTTTCCATCATAGTAGATATTTGCTTTTTTTACTACCGTAACATTTTCAAATTTTAAATCTGACATTTCTTTACCTTTTTTTCGAAATTATACTTAAAAACTGCACAAAAGTACCGTTGTGATTATTCCCAGTCCAACAATCTCTGCTGACCCTCTAACCCTCTAATGTGAGTAACATCTTGAGAAACTTCTATAACGCCTTTGTAGTTGCCCTCATCGTCTCTGATAGCAAAGTAACGGATGTGAATAAACTTTCCTTTGAAAGTTATCCAAAATTCTGCCTCATCTCTGCGACCTGCTTTGAACTCGCGCAAAATCATCAAAACTTGGTCAACGGATTTTGGAGGATGGCAGAATTTTACTTCTCTTCCGATAATTCCCGCACTTCTTGGAAATACTCTATCATCCCCACGGTTATAAAAAATTACGATGTCATTTTCATCAACATAAGTGATATCGACAGGCATAAATTTTAAGAGCCAGTTGATTTGCTCCGGTAACATGTAACCCTCGTCAAGCTTGATTCTGTTATCAAGTGAAAATGGAAGTTTTCTCTTCTGTTTGTCTTGAGACGGATGGATATATTCACCATCTACATTCGGAGGATATGCTGCAGGTGTTTTATCGAACATCCAGCCTATCTCCTCATCTCCGGCTCTCATCTCTTTCCAGTCCTCTTCATCCAACATGTTCATCGCATTTGGCAAAAGTCTTCCCTCTTCAACCTGCATGATATGTTCTAGGCTTCCAAAAACTCTCTGCAGTTGCTGCATTAGTGCGGGCATATTTTTTTCTTGTGCCAAAGCTCTTGCGGTTTTTATCTCTGCTCTTATATCATCGTGAAACGCCCACATATTTTGTGACGGACTAGTCCAGCCGTACTTTTCAAGATATGGAAAAAGCTGATTCTCTTTTCTTGCAAAATGTTTTTCAACGAGACAAAGCTTTTTAAACTTCTCTTCAAACTCTTCAAAATTGTCAATTATGTTGATACTGCTGATACTTGCTATCAAACCTCGCATCAACATATTTTCCTCCAAATAGACCCTAACAGGGTGTCCGTCTGGCAAATTCAGGTATGGATTCATAACTTTCCTTGATAATTTAATAGAGGGATTATACTGTTTTTTATGTTTTCATCTTTGATTTGAGGCAAGATGCACTCTTTGTGAGTGCGTTATCGCAACTGCTATCGCATCGGTAATATCAAGCGGTTTTATCTCTTTTTTTATGTTTAAAAGTCTTTTTGCCATAAATGCAACTTGCTCTTTCGTTGCTTTGCCGTTTCCCGTGAGTGCTTGTTTAACCTGAAGTGCGGTGTACTCATTGAACTGCCCAAACTGTTGAAGAAGCATAAGCATTATTGCTCCACGGAATTGTGCAAGTTTTATGGTTGTTTTTGGATTATGCGCATAAAAAATATCTTCGATTGCAACTTCATCTATTTTATGATTTTTAAATATACTCTCAAAAGCTTCAACCATCTGAGGAATCTGAAACTGCAGCTCCTCTGCTTTTATCTTTATAAGCCCAGCCTCAACTAAAGCTATCTTTCCTTTTTCCAAAGAGATAAGAGCATAACCCATTTTTCTGGTTCCCGGGTCGATTCCTAAAATTGTCATTTTATACTTTCACATGTTATAGGCGAGCTATTCACATAGTTTTAACTTTATTTATGGGAATTATAGCTATTATTCACATAAATATATAAACACCTATAAAAGGCTTTTTGTGAATATCGGTCAAAAAATTTTACTTCTGCTTAAAGAAGAGATACCTGAAATAGAATACAACAGATACGTAAAACATCTTATCTATGATACAAAAAAATCTACAAGTGATACGGCTATTTTTTATGCTCCCAACAATTTGGTACTAAACTGGATAAGAAATAGATACGGTGCTAAAATCAGACATCTTTTTGAAATACAAGATTCTACTAAAGTTGATGTTAAAATTTTACTGGAAAATCAAGTTGAAGACAAAAAAACAGAAGTAAAAAAAGAACAAAAACCGCAACAGCACTCACTTCTTAACCCATCTCATACATTTGAAAATTTTATGGTCGGCGGTTCAAATCAATTTGCTTACGCAACAATAAAAAGCGTAAGTGAAAAACCTGGTATTTTATATAATCCTGTTTTTATCTACGGCGGAGTAGGACTTGGAAAGACTCACCTTATGCAAGCAGCCGGAAATATTTTACAAAATCAAGGGAAAATTGTTATTTACACCACAGTTGAGCAGTTTTTAAATGATTTTATTCGTCATGTAAGAAATAAAACAATGGAAAGATTTCAAGAAAAATATCGTAAATGCGATGTTCTTCTTATAGACGATATCCAGTTTTTAAGCAACAAAGAGGGTATTCAAGAGGAATTTTTCCACACTTTTGAAGCACTAAAGGGTGTCGGAAAACAGATTATTTTAACAGCCGATAAACACCCAAAAAAGATAGCAGGACTTGAAAAAAGACTTCAAAGCCGTTTTGAACATGGGCTTGTCGCAGATATTCAACCACCTGAACTTGAAACTAAAATAGCAATTATCGAAAATAAGTGTAAAATAAATAAAGTCACACTTACAAAAGACATTATTCATTACATAGCAACCGTTATTGAAAGCAATGTTCGTGAGATAGAAGGTATCCTCTCAAAGCTGCATGCATACTCACAACTTATGCATGTAGATATAGATTTGCAATTTACAAAAAATGTATTGAAAGATCAGCTTCAAGAAAATCGTGCAAACCTTACTCTTGATATTATTACGCAAAATGTTGCAAAAGATTTAAATATTAAGCCAAGTGAAATCCGCTCAAAAGGCAGAAGTAAAAATCTGGTTTATGCAAGAAGAATAGCTATATATCTTTGCCGCGAATTAACTCAAAACACAATGCCGCAACTTGCCCAATATTTTGGGATGCAAGATCACACAGCGATAAGCCATACACTTAAAAAAATAAATGAATTAATTCAAAATGATGAAGATTTTAAAGTTAAAATAGAAGAGTTAACAAACAAAATTACATCATCTTCTTAAAAAATAAAAAAAAAGATATAATTACTTAAGTGAACAAATGTGAATGAAACTTTGTCGGTTCATCACATTTATAAAGACCATCAAATAGGGTTCAAAAGGTGATATTCACATTATCACATGCCCCTACTACTAATACTATAATTTTATATAATAAATAGGGATTACAATGAAAATAACAATACAAAAGTCTGTCATTGAAAATATCTTGATTCACTCTCAACCATTTCTAGAAAAAAAAGATACTTCACAGATTACATCACATGTATTGATTAATGCTTTAAACTCAAAACTAACGGTAAAAGCAACAGATTATGAGATAGGTTTACAAATTCATACAGATAATGTAAATATAATCGAAGATGGAACAGTTACTTCAAACGGTAAAAAATTATTGGATATTATTAAAATTTTAAAAGATGGAAATATAAATTTAGAAATCAAAAATGATATGCTGTACATATCTCAATCAAATTCAAATTTTAAACTGCCTACTTTTTCTTATAAAGAGTTTCCTATATTTCCTACATACGAGGGTAAACCTCAAATCTCTATAAATTCACACTCGCTTATAGAATCTCTTAAAAAAGTGACTCCTGCTATTGATACAAATAATCCTAAATTTGAATTAAACGGTGCATTGATTGATATAAAAAATAACAATATAAATTTTGCTTCTACAGATACGAGAAGGTTGGCAGTCGTTAGCATAGAAAATCAAAATAACAGTGAGCTTTCTATAATTATTCCAAAAAAAGCAATTATAGAGATTCAAAAACTCTTTTTTGACAATATAGAACTTTACTACGATGAAACAAGTTTAATAATTCACTCGAATCAATATACATTTTTTACAAAACTGATAAATGGAAAGTTTCCTGAATATTCAAGAATAATTCCAAAAGAGGTATCAAAAACTCTGACATTGCCAAAAGCTACTATGATAGAAGCTATTAAACAAATTACAACAATCTCTACAGATGTAAAAATTACTTTTTTAAACAACTCTATCGTTTTTGAATCATTAAGTGATGATAATATTGAAGCAAAAACAGAGATAAATTATGAAACAAATTTTTCATCTCCATTTGTTATTGCAATAAACAGCAAATATCTTCTTGATTTTTTAAACAGTATCAACAGTTCAGAGTTTAGTATCGGTTTAAATGAGAGTAATTTACCTTTTGTTTTAAATGAAAATAATTTTAAAACTGTAGTAATGCCAATCGTTATCTAAAAAAATTAAATTGTCTCTTTATAATTTAAAGGGACAAGTCCTCATAAAAATAACTCCTTAATCTTCTATACTTTAGCTTGTAAAACTTTCTTTTAGAATAAATTAGATAAAATAGCCATAATTATGTCAAAAGTGATAATGGAGTATTAGATGGAAAATTACGGCGCTAGTAATATTAAAGTCCTTAAAGGATTAGAAGCAGTTCGTAAACGACCCGGTATGTATATCGGTGATACGGGTCATAGAGGTTTGCATCATTTAGTTTATGAAGTTATTGATAACTCTATCGATGAAGCAATGGCTGGACACTGTAATACGATTAATGTAACCCTTACAAAAAATGGAACATGTAAAGTATCTGACAATGGACGCGGTATTCCAACAGATATGCATCCAGGTGAGGGAATGTCTGCTGCTACGGTTGTTTTAACCATTCTTCATGCTGGCGGGAAATTTGATAAAGATACTTATAAAGTTTCCGGCGGTCTTCATGGTGTAGGTGTTTCTGTTGTGAATGCTCTATCATCTGATCTTAAAATGACTATTCATAGGAATGGTGAGATATTTGAGCAGGATTTTAAAAAAGGAATTCCGCAAGAAATTTTAAAAGTAATAGGTGCAACCAAAAAAACCGGTACTACCATAGAATTTTCTCCAGATCCGAGTATATTTACAGAAACTATAATTTTTGAGTATGAATATTTAGCTCGAAGATTTAAAGAGTTGGCTTATTTAAATCCATTTATCACTATTAATTTTAAAGACGAAAGAACAAATATTTCACAAACGTACCACTTTGAAGGCGGTATTGCTCAATATGTAAATGATCTAAATAAAAAACAAGAAGTTGCGAAAGTTTTTGAATTTAGTTCAAAAATAGAAGATATAGAGTTTGATATCGCACTAATGTATAATGACACTTATGATGAAAAAGTTTACTCTTTTGTAAATAACATAAGAACTCCAAACGGCGGAACACATGAAGCAGGCTTTAGAGCAGGTCTAACACGTGTTATTTCAAACTATAATGCGCAAAACGGTGCAGCAAAAGAAAAAGATGTAAAAATCAGCGGTGAAGATACGAGTGAAGGTCTTATCGCCGTTGTTTCCGTACGTGTTCCTGAACCGCAGTTTGAGGGACAAACAAAAGGCAAACTTGGAAATACTTACGTTAGACCTTTAGTTCAAAAATCTACATATGAACTTTTGAGTAAATATTTTGAAGAAAATCCAATCGAAGCAAAAGCAATAGTTGCTAAATCTTTAATGGCAGCACGTGGTCGTGAAGCTGCTAAAAAAGCAAGAGAGTTAACTCGCAGAAAAGATTCTATGAGCGTGGGAACACTTCCTGGAAAACTTGCAGATTGTCAGAGCAAAGATGCATCTATCTGCGAACTTTATTTGGTGGAAGGGGATTCTGCAGGCGGTTCGGCAAAAATGGGTCGTGATAGAGTATTTCAAGCGATTTTACCGCTTAAAGGCAAGATCTTAAATGTTGAAAAAGCAAGACTTGATAAAATCTTAAAATCCGAAGAAATTACTAACATGATAACGGCTATGGGCTGTGGAATCGGTGACGAATACAATGAAGAAAAACTTCGCTATCATAAAATCATTATTATGACCGATGCGGATGTTGATGGATCTCATATTCAAACTCTTCTGCTTACATTTTTCTTCCGCCATTTTCGTTCTGTTATAGAAAAAGGTTATTTATATCTAGCGCAGCCGCCTCTATATCGTTATAAAAAAGGTAAAAAAGAAATCTATTTCAAAGATGATCGTCAAATGAATGATTTTCTTATTGAAAACGGCATTGAATCACTAGAAGAACAGAGTGTCGGACATAATGATTTAGTCTCATACTTCAAAATGGTAGATCACTACAGAGGTTCTCTTGAAGCATTAGAGAGAAGATATGCGCTTGTAGATCTGATTCGTCATTTTATAGAAAATCCTGATTTAATAGGTTTTGATATAAAGTCTATGTATGAAAAAGTTGAACAATTTTTAGATCAAAACGGAAATAATATTTTAACAAAAAGTATTACTGAAGAGTCGATTCATATTTTTGTTCAAACAAAAGACGGAATGGAAGAGCTACTTATAAATGATGATCTTTTTGCTGCTCCACATTTTGCAGAGGCTAGTTTTGTATATAGAAAAATAAAAGAGTGGAATTTAGATTTTAAAGATGATGTTCTTAAAGTGTTAAACAGTGTTACTGATTATGCTAAAAAAGGCGCATATATTCAACGTTATAAAGGTCTTGGAGAGATGAATCCTGATCAGCTTTGGGAGACTACAATGACTCCTGAAAACAGAGTTTTACTTCAAGTTGCTATAGATGATGCAATACTTGCCAGTGACACATTTACACTCTTTATGGGCGATGAAGTCGAGCCTCGCCGTAACTATATAGAAACGCATGCTAAAGACGTTAAACATTTAGATGTTTAATATCTAAATGTTATAAAATTTGTAATGTTACTTCCTCAAACCAAAGAGAGAGAATACCGTTTTAAGTTAGCACTTAGAATGGGACTTCCAATCTTTGCTCTTGTTTTTGCACTTATTTTCCATACATTTATTACAAGTAAAGAGAGTTTGACTACTCATTTTTATATTGAATCTATACTTATTTTATTTTTTAGTATATATTTTATTTTTTATTTGATATATAAAGGTTTTGATACAAAAATAACAGATGGTATATCAAAAGCTTTTACAAGAGAATATATATATGAATATCTAAAAAAAGAGTTAAAAATTTCCAAAGAGTATACACTTCTGCTAGTTAGTATAAATAATTTATATGAAATTAACAGCCGTTATGGCATAAAAAACGGTGATAAAGTACTTTTTGAAATACTCATGTGGATAGGCGAATATCTAAAGTCTAAAGATATAGTTAACTTTCCTATCGGACGTATAAAAGGCGGCGATTTTATAATAGGTTTTAATGGAGATAAAAATCAATATAAAACAGTTATAGAACTAATGACACTTAAGAGTGATGAATTAAAAATAGATGATATTGAAGTTCAAATTTCAATTGTTATGAATGATACGGCTTTTTCGAAAGATCTTGATTATTTAATTGAAGATCTTTTTGAGTTGCAAAATAAAAATCATAAACAACCTGCATCAAATACCGAAGATGATATAAATCCAAGTGATTTGGAATATTATGTAATTGATGCAATAAGAAGAAGAGATTTGGTAATATTTACACAAAATATTTTTGAAAAAGAGAACATTGTTTTTAAAGAGTGTGTTGTTAAATTAAAAAATCAAAAGGGTGAAATATTACATCAAAAAAACTATATGAAAGTGTTGGATAAACTTAGGCTTATGAGTGATTATGACTTAATTGTTTTGGAAAAAGTTATAGAAATGTGTGAAAAAAACAATAATGAAAAATTTGCCGTTTCTTTATCTGCGACTTCTATTAGAAACCCGATTGTTTTGAGTAAAATAAAAGATATATTAAATAGAAATAAGTATGTAAAAAATAGAATTATAATGCTCTTTAGCGAGAATGAATATTATCCAAAAGCGGATAAGTTCAATGCTATTTTAAAGCAGCTGAAAGATTTAGGAGTTATGATAGCGGTTGATGGATTAGGTTCATTGCATACAAGTTTTTTATATTTAAGAGATTTGGATATTGATGTGGTAAGATTCGGATCTTTTTACACTAGAGATGTAAATGAAAAAATGCATAAAAATATAATAGACGGCTTTAATGTAATGGCTCATGAAAAAGGGATGAAAAGCTGGATTAGAATGATTGAAGATGAATATACCAAAAATTTAATGCAAAAGTCGGGAGTTGACTATTTACAAGGTAAATATTTAGCACCTTTAGAAAAAAATTAAGGGGCAGTAATGAAATACGGTGAAAAAATTATCAGTGAGTTTGATGTTGAAAAAGATTTGGAAATTTGGCCAAATGAGCATAAGAGAAATTATATTATAAAAATGACTCTTCCGGAGTTCTCTTGCCTTTGCCCTAGAAGCGGTTATCCAGATTTTGCAACGATACATTTAGAATACACGCCTGATGAGTGGGTAGTTGAGCTAAAAGCAATAAAGCTTTACATAAACTCTTTTAGAGAGAGACACATATCGCATGAAAACAGCGCAAATGAGATTTATGAAGTTTTAGATAGAAAATTAAAACCGAAGTACATGAAAATTATTGCGGATTATAATCCTAGAGGAAATGTTCACACTGTTATAGAGATTGATAGTTCAAAGCTTTAGTTTATTTAAATACTCTTTTAACCAAAGCATAGCTTCATCTCTATTTTTAAATTCCCCATGCATTTGAGCCTCATAAGCTTCATGGAGAATTTTTGAGAACTGCTCTGAAGGAGCAAGACCAAATTTTAAAATATCTCTTCCACCAAAAAGAGCAGGAAGTTTTTTGTTTAATATATCTAACTCCTTTGCCCTTTTATAGATCTCTACCCCCGCTTTATATATTTTAGAGCTGTTTTTGGCAAAGTAAATCGAGCTGCTTAAAATTAAAAGTTTATCTATGTCTATTTTTGAAGCAAGCTTGTATAGAGAATAGTCATTCATAGAGTTTGCATATATTATATCTATTTCGTTATGTAATTGAACTAATCGAACTACACTGTTTAATAGCTCTTTTTCATTTGTTAGTATTTGTATAAAATCTTCTGTTTCTGCTTGGCTTAGGTTATAACAGAGCCCAGCTAACATCAAACTCAAGTTTGTTTGTGAGTTTGATGTTAGCTGTTCGGCTATTTCATCAACTACATCTATATTATCTGTGTATATGTTGATGCCGAACTCTTTTAAGAGTTTGAATCCATATGAGGGTTTTTCTGATTTTAAAAGAAGTTTTTTTATCTCTTCAAATATTCTCTCTTTAGGTAGTTCATCCAACATATTTTTTGAAACCATATTTTTACATGCAAGAAATAGTTGATTTTCTATTTTAAGTTCAAATCTTGCACAAAATTGGGCAGCTCTTAGGACTCTTAGCGGATCTTCTATAAAAGTTTCCAGATTGACGGCTCTTAATGTTCTGTTTTTTAAATCATCTACTCCGCAAAATGGGTCTAATATCTTTTTTTCAAAAATATCGTAACCGATAGAATTAATTGTAAAATCTCTTCTGGATGTTGCGGTTTTAAAGTCAAGATTTGGATCTACATGTATCTCAAATCCACGATGTCCGGATCTGATTTTACTATCCATTCTAGGAAGAGAAAAATCTAAATCATACTCTTTGAATTTTAATTTACAGACCCCAAAACTTTTTCCGACGATATTTACATCGCCGAATTCTTGCAGCAAATTTTCTAACTCGGCAAAAGATAATGCTCCGTATACTTCTACATCTATATCTTTTGACTCAATTTTTAAAAGAGAGTCTCTAATAAAACCGCCGACTATAACAGGTCGCATATCATGTTCTGAGAGCTTATAAAATATAGGATTTAATTTGTTCGGATAATAAATCATATAACTCCTTAAAATATGAGTATATAAAGCAAATTTATAAATTTATCTACAAGTATATCACTTGTTTTACGTATATATAACTTTTATTTGGATATAATCGCAAAAAATTTTATCTTGGTTTTATAATTTTTTAAAAAAACCAAAGAAGGAAGCTTCGTGCAAAAGATTAGAAATATCGCAGTAATTGCCCATGTTGACCATGGTAAAACTACATTAGTTGATGGATTGTTAGAACAATCGGGAACATATGGTACTCATGAACAACATGATGAAAGAGCTATGGACAGTAATGATTTAGAAAAAGAGCGTGGTATTACGATTCTCTCTAAAAACACGGCTATTCGTTATAAAGATTACAAAATTAACATTATCGACACTCCGGGTCACGCCGATTTTGGTGGAGAAGTTGAACGCGTTCTTAAGATGGTTGACGGTGTTTTAGTTCTCGTTGATGCTTATGAAGGTGTTATGCCTCAAACAAAATTTGTTGTTAAAAAAATGTTGGCACTTGGTAAAAAACCAATCGTTGTTATCAACAAAATCGACAAACCTTCAGCTGAGCCGGAACGCGTTGTTGATGAGATGTTCGACCTTTTTGCTGCAATGGGCGCAACTGATGATCAACAAGATTTCCCGATTATTTATGCTGCTGCACGTGATGGTATAGCTAAACTTGACATGAGCGAAGAGGGTGGAGATTTTCAGTGTATTTTCGAAACAATCCTAAAGCACATTCCTGAGCCGGAAGGCGATAGAGAAAATCATACTCAAGCACAGGTATTTACGCTTGATTACGATAACTATGTCGGTAAGATAGGTATTTCTCGTATCTTTAACGGTATTATCAAAAAAGGCGACAATGTTATGTTGGCGAAAGCTGATGGAGAACTGGTAAAAGGAAAGATCTCTAAACTTATCGGTTTCCATGGTCTTAACCGTATGGAAATTCAAGAAGCTGAAGCCGGTGATATCGTTGCATTTGCAGGTTTAGAGACTGTTGATGTTGGAGATACTATTTGTGATCCTGCAAACCCAATGCCGCTTGATCCTATGCATATTGAAGAGCCGACACTTACAGTTATTTTTTCTGTAAATGATTCTCCGCTTGCAGGTCAAGAGGGAAAACATGTTACCTCAAATAAACTAAAAGACAGACTTGAAGCTGAAATGACGACAAATGTTGCTATGAAACTTGAGATTGTAGGCGAGGGTAAATTTAAAGTTTCAGGACGCGGTGAGTTGCAAATTACTATTTTGGCTGAAAATATGCGTCGTGAAAATTATGAATTTGGCGTATCTCGTCCGGAAGTTATCGTTAGAGAAATTGAAGGTGTTAAATGTGAACCGTTTGAGCACCTTGTTATAGATGTTCCTGAAGAGTTAAGCGGCAGTGTAATTGAGAGACTTGGAAAAAGAAAAGCGGAGATGAAATCTATGATTCCTATGGGTCAAGGTTTCCAAAGAATCGAGTTTGAGATCCCGGCTCGTGCGCTTATCGGATTCCGTGGACAATTTTTAACTGACACTAAAGGTGAAGGTATAATGAATCACTCATTTTTAGAGTTCCGTCCATACAGCGGTAGCGTTGAGTCAAGAAGTTATGGTGCGCTCGTATCTATGGAAAATGGTGAAACGCTTGCATATTCACTATTTAACATCCAAGATCGTGGTGTTCTTTTCATTGGACCGCAAACTAAAGTTTACGAAGGTATGATAGTTGGAGAACACTCTCGCTCAAACGACCTTGTTGTAAATGCTATCAAAGGAAAAGCTCAGTCAAACGTTCGTTCAAGCGGCGCAGATGAAGCTATCAAACTTATTCCGCCTCGTGACATGTCATTAGAGCGTGCATTAGAGTGGATTGAAGATGATGAATTACTTGAAATAACACCAAAAAGTATTCGTATTCGCAAAAAGTTCTTAACAGAGAGCGAAAGAAAAAGACACACTCGCAAGTAATAGATATTTTTTACACATGCCCTAAGAGCATGTGTAAAATACTACTCCGCACACTTATCTTATCCATTTAAAATCTTTTAGTATATCCGTGACAATATGGAATAGATCCTTTTTTATCATAATAATCTTGATGGTACTCTTCTGCTTTGTAAAATTCTTTTTTATCAAATATTTTTGTTGCAATTTTATAGCCGTTTGTCTCAAGTTTAGAAATCAATCCAAGAATAATTTTTTTCTCTTCTTCATTGCTTACAAAAACCCCAGATATATACTGCTCACCGATATCCGGACCCTGCCCGTTTGCCTGAGTCGGATCATGTATCTCGAAAAATACTTTGGCTAACTCTTCGTATGATATTTCGCTTTTATCGTAAACAACTTCAACAGCCTCGAGGTGACCGGTTTTTGAGTAAACTACGTCATGGTATGTCGGGTTTTTCGTATGTCCACCCATAAAACCAGAAATTACCTCTTTTACGCCTTTTAATTTTTCTAGGTAATATTCAACTCCCCAAAAACATCCTCCTGCAAAATAGGCATATGAGAGGCTATTTTTTGTTTCATACTCTTTTTTTACAAGCTCAAGCGAGATAGAGTTTACGCAGTGTCTTGTATCTTTTGGCGTAAAGCCCTCTCCTTGAAAAACATGACCTAAGTGTGCTCCGCATGTGGCACAGACAATCTCTACTCGTCTGCCGTCAGAATCAGGAACTCTTTTAACCGCTCCTTTTATCTCATCGTCAAAACTGGGCCATCCGCAGTTTGATTCAAATTTGTCGCTTGATTTGTAAAGCGGAGTTCCACATACTTTGCACACGTAAGTTCCTTCTGATTTTTCGTTTGTATATTTGCCGATAAAAGGTCGCTCAGTACCTTTTTCTATTATGACTCTCTTCTCTTCCTCGCTTAAGCGTTCTATCTTTTTTGTCCAAGGTTTTAATTCTATCGCGTCTGTTATCATAACTGTTAGTATGAAAAATATAAAAAATTTCATACATCCTCCTCTTTTTTTAAAAACTATTATAAGAAATGTAGATCTACTAAAATATGATCTTCATAAATTATATAAATTTATAAAGTTAATTTTATGAAATCAAAACCTTCATAAAGATACAATACAAAACTAAAATTTTCGGAGTATATTGTGAATAGAAAAAAGATATATAATCCCCTTTCAAATGAAAATGTAAACGAAAGACGGATATTTGGCGGAAATCCTACCGGAATATTTGAGTTAAACGATATAAAATATCAGTGGGCATACAATCTTTGGGAGATGATGTTAAACAACACATGGTTTCCAAAAGAGGTTGATATGACACGTGACGTAAGTGACTATAAACACATTACTGAAGCCGAAAAAGATGCTTATGACAAAGCACTTTCACAGCTTATTTTTATGGATTCGCTCCAAACAAATAATATCATGGACAATATAAATCCCTATGTAACTGCTCCTGAAATTAATCTCATTTTGGTTCGCCAGGCGTATGAAGAGGCACTTCACTCTCAAAGTTATGCCGTTATGGTTGATAGCATTTCCGCAAACTCAAAAGAGATCTATGATCTTTGGCGTCGCGATATGATGTTAAAGAGCAAAAATGATGCTATAGCGGCGGTTTATGAGGAACTTGCTAAAAATCCGACAGAACATAATTTTGTAAAGGCTTGCTTTGCAAATCAGATCTTGGAAGGTATCTATTTTTACAGCGGTTTTACTTATATTTACACCCTTGCAAGAAGCGGAAAAATGCTGGGTTCCGCACAGATGATTCGATTTATTCAAAGAGACGAAGTAACTCACTTGGTTCTGTTTCAAAATCTTATCAATTCTCTTAGAAAAGAGAGACCGGATCTTTTCAGTGAGCA
>Ga0208246_1001062_pt1 | contig 17085 bp, 10 predicted proteins | sample RifOxyD2_FD_184039 | JGI IMG/M metagenome (GOLD analysis project Ga0208246, IMG submission 184039) | Soil microbial communities from Rifle, Colorado - Rifle Oxygen_injection D2 (SPAdes) | ecosystem: Environmental > Terrestrial > Deep subsurface > Rock core/Sediment | place: Rifle, Colorado... | reverse complement strand
AAAATTAGAGGAAATAAAAATTGCTTCAGCTGACAACGCTGTATCGGCTGATGTCGTCAAAGATGTGAAGCAAGATTCCGAACAGGTTAAAAATACTTTAGAAGAAGTAAAAGCAACTTTGCTTACCACTTCCAATATCAATGATACTAGTTCTACTAAAGAAAATGCGGTAGCTATCAACGAAGTAAAAGATTTGGCCAAAGATATCTCAGTAAAAGCAGTAGAAGTGATTGTAACCAAACATTTAGAAGGGGATAAGACAGTGTCTGTCGAAGAAGTAAAGCATGAAATCAACAGTACTTTATTGACCGCCTCTGCCGATGCACAACAATCCAAACAGAGTGTAATCGGTGTGCAAGCTGTAGTGACCGCCGCCAAAGTAGAAGCCAAAGATTTGGCGACTCAACCGGCAACTCTAGCTAGTACGACGGCCGCTTTGAATCAAAAAATTTCCGATGTGGCCACTGTAACCAACGTCGCGGCCGCCCAAAATAAAACTGCTACGGATAATGTTGATAAGAAAGTAACGGAAGCGGTGGATGCACTGAGTAAAGGTGACCTCACTAAAGTGATGGAAAAAATGAAAGAGGCGACTACTGCTACCAAAGAAGCCGAAAAAATTTCCGATCAAATGGTAAATAATGTGCAAAAGTTAGTGCCAGTAGCGCCAATTATTGTCGCGACTGATCTAAAAAATGGGGTAGTTGATGTCAAAGATATTAAGGTTATCATCAACACATCGACATCGTCCACGATACCAGCCTTAAAAATAGTTCTTCCCGCAGACAAGAGATAGTTTCTTTTTCCGGGAATGATTATGTCATTAGAGTGACGTTGTTATCCCCGGAGAGAGAAAAATCAAATACAGTTTTGCCCCAGGTCGAGGGTTCGTAATGAACTTGCAAAACTTAGGAACGTTTCGACATTAGTCGAAACAAAGCCGCGTTGCGTTTGACCGCTGTATTTATATGGCGCGCGCAAAACAACGAGGTATATTAATTATATTTATGACAAATTTATTAAAATTAGGTAAAAAGATCTTTACTGTTGGCGTTGTTGCCACAACTATCTTTTGGTCCTTAGGTGTTGCCGCTTTGGTACCAGCTGTAGCTAACGCTGCAACTGAAACTGATTGTGCTACATTGATGGCTGGAGATTTAGTGAAAACATCAATTTCCCCAGTAATTTACGCTGTTAACGCTGACAAAACAAAATCATATTTCCCACAAGGTGATGTGTTCAAATCTTGGACTGCTGATAACAAATATACATACAAACTTATCAGTCAAGCTTGCTTGTCTTCTTTGAAGTCAGCAACTGCAGTTTTACCTCGCCCAGGTACTTACTTGGTAAAGGAAGCTGCTTCTGATGCTGTATACATGGTATTGCCTGGCAACAAATTAGCTGAATTATCAGCTACTGCTGCTACAGCTTTATATGGTACAAACTACAAAGCTATGCCAGCTAAAGGTGGTCACACCATTACTATGGATGATCCATCTTGGACTTTCTATTCTCAGCTCCAGGTTGGTGGATTCGGTGTTAAACTCACAGAATCTATGCCTACTGAAGGCGCTTTGGTAAAAGTAGGCACAACTTACTATGTAGTTGGTGCAAACAAGACTTTATCTGAAGTTACAGCAACTGGTTTGACAGCTAACCGCTTCCAAACTAAATTTGCTACAACTTTGGCTGCTACTACAGGTTACACTGTTAGTGCAACTAAGTTAGAAGCTCAATCTGCTGTTTTGACAGATCGCACACAGGGTGCTAAAGGTGCTGTTGGTTTACCAACAACAACTACTCCAGTTGGTGCTTTGACTGTATCTTTATCTGCTAACACTCCAGCTGGTGGCAACTTGCCAAGTGGTACTTCTTTCAACGAATTGTTGAAAGTTACTTTAACTGCTGGTGCTGACGGTGCTGTTGTAAATGGCTTAACTTTGAAGAAAAGTGGCTATTCAGTAAATACAAACATCGGTGGTATTGATGTTGTTGATGGCAGTGGTACACGTCATGGAAATGTTGTGTCTTCTGTAAACAGTGACAACGAAGTAGTAGTATTATTTGGTTCAAACCCAGTTACAGTTCCTGCAAATGGTTCTGTTGTATTAACAGTTCGTGTTAATATCAATGGTTCTTTGTTGACATATGGAACATTGAAAATGGGTGTATCCAAAATTGATACAAAAGCAACTGTTTCTGGAGCAATGCCATTTTTTGGCAATGAATCTACTTTGGTAGATGGTTCTGGTGCTGTAGCTGCTGCTACTATTGACGTTGGAGCTATCAGTGGTACAAATGGTGCTACTTTGAATGCTGACGCTGACAACGAACAAGAAATTACTAAATTCCGTATTAGTGAAACTGGTAGTAAAGAAGATTTGAAAGTTTACAAATTGACTTTATTCAATCTTGGTAGTGCAGCTGACGCTGACTACAAAGATGTACAGTTGGTAGCTAACGATGGTACTGTTTTGGCTACTGCTCAAGCAGTTGCTCAACAGGTTGTCTTCAATCTATCTGCTAGCCCATACACAATTTTGAAGGGTCAGTATAAAGATTTGACAGTTCGTGCAAAAATCGTATCTGGTGCTGGTACATCTAAATTTGTTCAATTTGTTGTTTACAACAATTATGATTTAGAAGTTAAAGGTGCTGATACAGGTGCTTTCGTATTGGCTTCTGCTGGTACTGTTGACACTTCTTTCCCAGTTGGTAATGTTGCGGGTGATTACAACAAAGCTACTATTGGTACAGGTTCATTAAGCTTTAATAAAGCTTCTGATTCTCCAAGTGCAGCTGTAACTCCAGGCGCAACAAATGTAGTATTAGCAAAATACTATGTTAAATCTGTTGGTGAAGATATGGAATTGCGTAAAGTTAGTTTAGGTGTTATTCAAACTAACAATGCTTTGACAGGCAATGTTTACATCAAATTAGATGGTGCCAACGTTTGGAGTGGTGCTGCATCTTCATTTGGTCTTGCTGGAACTGCCGTAACAGCTTTTGCGTTGAACACTTATCCTACTGTTAAATCCAATGTAGCTAGTTATATTACTGTTGAAGGTAATGTTCCTTCTACTGCTACTAGTGGCGTTGCTTTCACAGTAAACGATTTTGATGTTACTGAAGTTAAGAAAGTTTTAAGTAACAGTATTACTGATCCTTCAGTTTCTGTTGCTGATGGCAACCAAATCAATGTTAACGCAGCTAGTATGTCTGCTAAAACATTGTCTTTGCCAGTTGCTCAGAGTATCGTAGCTGGTACTACTGGATTTGAATTTGCAAAACTTGAATTAAATGCAAATACTTCCGGTGAAGATGTTCGTGTTTCTTCCTTGATTGTGTCTGACACAATTAGTGGTGGTGCATTGACTAACCTTGGTAATTTACAATTATATAGTACTAACGCAGCCGGCGTTGCTACTCAATTAACTACAAGTAATAGTACTGCTACTAATGCGGCTTCTACAACATTTACACTCACAAATGCTTTAGTAATTCCAAAAGGAACTACAGTAACATTGAGTTTGAGAGCCGATGTAGTGACAGGAACTTCAGGTAGTCACACATTTAATCTACATAGTGTATCTGCAACAGGTAAGGATACTGGTGCGACTGTAACTGCTACACCATCTGGAGCTGGACAGGCAATGACTGTACAATCAGGTCCTACTGTAGCCCTTTCTCTTTTGACTGGTACAAATGCTTCTCCAAGTGTTAACAAGACTGTTAATATTGGTACAAATGATGGTACTTACTTTGCATTCAAAGTAACTCCTTCAAACGAAGCAATTAAAGTAAGAACAATCATCCTTTCTGCTACTAGTTCTGCAGCTGCAGGAATAAAGGTTAAGGATGTAAAAAACATTAGATTATACCGCAATAGTGAAGCAACTCCTTTCCAAACTTTAAGTGAAATGACTTGTGCTGATGCAACAGGATGTACAGCAACCTTCACTGCAACTGATAACTTGTTATCAGAAGCTGTATCAACTGCTGCCCCAGTAACTATTACTGTTAAAGCTGATGTTGGTGGTCAAGGAGAAGCAAAACTAGGAGATAACTTTAAATTTTACATTAGAGCTACCTCTACTGATTTCTTAGCTGTTGGCAACACTTCTGCTGCCTCTGCTGTTATTTCAGGTACTCCAACTGCTTCTGGACTAACTTATATCACTCCATTCTCAGTTAAAGTTACTAGTGAATATCCAACAGCTGCTGCAACTGTTGGTTTGAGTGCTGGTTCAAAAGTTGCTGTTTTCAAAGTTTCTAACCTTGGAACTGCACCAATTACTTTGACCAACGTTAAATTCACTGATGGTGGTGCTTCCACTTCTACTATGACTTACAAATTGTGGTCATCTGTTGATGGTGGTTCAAACACTGATGCAACTGTAGCTGCTTCTACAACAGTAGCAAATACAGTTGATTTCGCCTCTATCACAACTAACTCATTGACAATCAACGGTGGTTCTTGGAGATTCTTAACTGTCAAGACCAACGCTACAGCTGTCAACTATGATACATTCCAAATGTCAGCAAGCACCTTAGGTGATTTGAAATTCACCGCAGCTGATTCTGACCTTGGTTACGATGGTAATAGTGACGGATCATCTAGTACTGGTTCAAGTACTGGTTTGTACGTAGATGGACAACCAACTGTTGAAATGATTACTGCTCGCAGTTAATCATTGATTAAACTATCTTAGATTATTTCTAAGATAATAGATTGCTTAAACCCACCCTTTCAGGGGTGGGTTTTTGTTATGTATATTGACCTTTTACTGTGATAATAGTATACTTTATTGGTAAAAAAATATTGAAATATGTTAATTGCAAATATGAAAGAAAAAATTGAAATTGCGATAAAGTGGTTAATTTATATAGTTTTTTTTGTCCCATTGCTAGTATTTCCAAGTTCTTATATTTTTCCATTTATTGTTCCGAAAATTATTTTTTTTCGATCAATAGTTGAGATAATGATGGTGTTGTATATTTTATTATTATTTATCAACTGGCAGCAATATAAGCCAAAATTTAATTATTTAAATATTGCTATTTTTTTATTTTTACTTAGTTTTGCGATTTCTACTTTTGTTGGTACCGATGCCTATCATAGTTTTTGGGATAATCATGAGCGCATGTTGGGGTTGTTTACTCTAATACATTACGTTGCTTTTTATTTTGTTTGCGCAGGTGTTATGCGAGATTGGAAAGATTGGAAATTGGCTGGTAGAGTATTTTTGGCTGGCGGTTTCATCGTAATGTTTATCGGTTGGTTACAAACACAAATGCCCGAACTGTTGTTAAATCAGGGCTCAACACGTGTTGCAAGTACTTTAGGAAATTCTATATATGTTGGTAACTACGGCTTGTTTTTAACTTTTTTAGCTTCCTTGCTATTTAGTCGTGAAAAAAATGTATTTTGGAAATGGTTTTATGGAATTGCTGGAATTTTTGGTTTTATGGGAATGTTTTGGAGTGGAACGCGCGGATCTTTGTTGGGATTAGTGTTTGGCGTAATCTTTGCTTTAATTGGTTATGTTGTAGTATTAAAAAAATATCCTAAAATTCGCATAGCTTTAGTTAGTCTAATGATTTTAGGAATTGCCTGCATGTCTCTGCTGTATACTTTTAGAAATGCAGATTTTGTCAAAGGTATTCCTGGTGTAAACAGAGCTGTCAGTACGTCGCTTTCAGATTTAAAATCGAGTGCGCGTTGGATTGCGTGGGAAATCGCAGTGGAGGGTTGGAAAGAAAAACCAGTTTTTGGTTGGGGTCCAAATAATTATTTTTACGCTTTTAACAAACACTATAAATCTAGATCTTTGGATTTTGGTTATGGTGAAACTTGGTTTGATAATGCGCACAATATTGTTTTAAACACTTTGACAGTTCAGGGAGCATTTGGGTTGTTTGTTTATTTTGCAGTTTACATTCTTGCAATTATTAGTTTGGTAATTGCTTATCGCAAAAAAATAATTGATTTTCATTTTGCTATTATCGGCGGAGCGTTTGTGGTAGCACATTTTGTTAGTGTGATCACAGTATTTGAAGACCCAACTTCATATATATATTTAATGTTTTGGCTGGCGATGGTTAATGTTCAATCTTTTAATATAAATAGTAACTTGGCTGAATCTGCCCAAAAAGTAGTTGTGACAGTGTCAAATTCAGACAAAAAAATAGGTAATGGTTTGATTATTGGAATGGGTTTAGTTGGTTTTGTTGCAGTTTTTATATTTAATATTCAACCATCTAGAGCCAATCAAAAAACTTTGGATGCTATCAGGGCGATTATGGCTGATCCTATTGCGGGTATGCCTGTAGTCAAAGAGTCTTTAGAATTCACATCTCCTCATATTGATGATATTCGCAGTGATGTTAGTCGTACTGTTTCTCAATCATTAAGCAGTAATTGGCAAAAAATTGGCAAGGAAAAATCAAATGCATTATTAGCTTTAACAACTGATAATTTGGAGAAAAATTTATTATTACATCCCTTGGATATTCGTAACCAATTAACTTTGGCTCAAATGTATCAGTTGGGTGCAACGATGAATAATAATGGAATGTTTATTTTAAAGGCTGAAAGCGTTCTTGAAGACGCTCTCAAAAAATCTCCAAAAAGACAACAGATCATTTATAGTTTATCTGGATTGAAAATGCAGACAAACAAACCTGCTGAAGCAATTAAAATGTTGGAAGAAACAATTAAAGATAATCCTAGAATTGGAGAAAGTTATTGGAGGTTAGCTTATGCATACAAAGTTGGCGGACAGGATAAAAAAATTGGTGAGTTGATAAAAAAATCTCATGATAACGGTGTTGTTTTTACTGAACAAGAACAAGGCATATTAAATCAATTAATTTTAGTTAGTAGCACAAAAAATAATTTGAAACAGAAATAATTTTATGAAGAAAGCGCTAATTACCGGAATTACCGGTCAGGATGGTTCGTATCTAACAGATCTTTTGTTGGAGAAAGGATATGAGGTCCATGGTATTATTCGTCGTTCTAGTAGTTTTAACACTTCGAGAATTGAACACGTATATCAAGATCCTCACGAATCTGGACGAAGACTGTTTTTGCATTATGGAGATTTGAGTGACGGAAGCAATTTGAATCGTATTTTAGAAAAAGTAAAACCAGATGAAATTTATAATCTAGGTGCTCAAAGCCATGTGCGTACAAGCTTTGAAATGCCTGTTTACACGGGTGATGTGGACGGGCTTGGAACATTGCGTCTACTTGATGCAATTCGTGACTCAGGCACCAAAATTAAGTTTTATCAGGCTGGGTCTTCGGAAATGTTTGGAAAGGTGTTGGAAAATCCTCAAAAGGAAACAACTCCATTTTATCCACGCAGTCCATACGGTTGTGCTAAAGTTTATTCGCATCATTTAGTAGTAAATTATCGCGAGGCTTACAATATATTTGCTTGCAATGGAATTTTATTTAACCATGAATCACCAAGACGTGGCGGTACATTTGTTACCAAAAAAATTACCGATGCATTTGCCAAGATAAAACTTGGACAAGAAGAAAAAATGTATTTGGGAAATTTGGACGCCAAACGCGATTGGGGTTATGCAAAGGAATATGTCGAAGCGATGTGGATGATGTTACAATTTGAAAAACCGGATGATTATGTTGTTGCTACGGGAGAAACTCACAGTGTGCGAGAATTTTTAGAACACGCTGGACGTTTGCTTGGATATGAAATGCGATGGCAGGGAAGTGGTTTGGAAGAAAAAGGTATAGATGCGAAGTCTGGCAAAGTGTTGGTTGAAATTGATCCGTATTATTATCGTCCAACAGAAGTAGATTTACTTCTTGGTGATCCTAGTAAAGCTAAACAAATTTTGGGTTGGGAGCCAAAAGTAAAATTTGAAGAATTGATTAAAATAATGATGGAGGCTGAATTTGAAACTAGAGGTTTGGTAGCAAGGGATTATCTTGTTTAATTTTTGTTATGAAAAAAGATGCAAAAATTTATGTGGCCGGCCATCGTGGTTTGGTTGGCTCTGCTTTGATTAGAAAGTTACAGAGCGAAGGTTACAAAAATTTAATTTTACGTACGCATGTAGAATTAGACTTGCTTAATCAGACAGCAGTAGCAGAATTTTTTGCCCTCGAAAAGCCGGAGTACGTATTTTTAGCTGCAGCGAAAGTGGGTGGTATCTTATCCAACAACACGTATCCCGCTCAATTCATTTATGAAAATTTACAAATTCAAAATAATATCATTCACCAGTCATATGTGAATGGGGTAAAAAAATTATTATTTCTCGGTTCTTCATGTATTTATCCGCGCAATTGTCCACAACCAATGAAAGAGGAATATCTGTTAACCGGTCAATTAGAGTCCACGAATGAACCTTATGCGCTTGCAAAAATTGCTGGCATCAAAATGTGTCAAAGCTACAATAGACAGTATGGTACAAATTTTATAGCTGTGATGCCAACAAATTTGTATGGACTTAATGATAATTTCGATTTAGCGAATTCACATGTTTTACCTGCATTAGTAAAAAAGTTCTGTGATGCCAAAAGAAATGGAAGTGATGAGGTGGTCGTTTGGGGCACAGGAGTAGTACGAAGAGAATTCTTGTATGTCGACGATATGGCTGATGGTTGTTTGTTTCTTATGAATAATTTTGACCCATCCAAAGAACAGAGTGAAAGAGGGGAGATTTTTTTCAATCTTGGAACAGGTCAGGACATAAGTATAAAAGAACTGGTGGATATTTTTAAAGAGGTGGTGGGTTATGAAGGAAAAATAGTTTGGGATGATTCAAAACCAGATGGAACACCACAAAAATTGCAAGATATGGCTAGGATACATTCTCTAGGTTGGAAACATAAGATTGTGCTAGTTGATGGGTTAAAAGAAGTTTGTAATTGGTATAAGAATAATTATGAAAATTTTTTGGGATAATATTGAATTGGATAAGGTAAAAGCAGTACTACTTGATTTAGATAATACTATTTATAAGTATCAGGTGTGTCATGATTATGCTTTGGGTTGCTGTTATCGAGAATTAAGGAGGATAAATAAAAATTTTGATCAGACCGAATTTAAAAGTTCCTATACACAAGCCCAAGAATCTGTAAAAAAATATTTACCAAATCAAGGTTCTGGGCATTCACGACTACTTTATTTTCAAGTTTTTTTTGAGAAAATTTACGGAAGGACCGAGATTAGAATGACGGAAAGGTTTGAGGATATTTATTGGAAAAATTTTTTAAAAAAAATGATATTAGTTTCTGGGATGATGGTATTTTTAAAAAAATGTCGTAAATTAAATATTAAAATTTGTATAGTAAGCGACTTGACTACAAAGATTCAATTTAAAAAAATATGTTTTTTAAAATTAGATAAATACATTGATTACGTTGTAACCTCGGAAGAAGCGGGTGCAGAAAAACCTTTTCCAAACATATTTCAATTGGCGTTGGATAAATTAAAATTAGGTAAGGGCGAAGTCATAATGATAGGTGATCACCATAAAAAAGATATTCAAGGAGCAAAATCGTTTGGTATTAAAAAAGTTTATCAAGTTTCATAGTAACTTAAAGTTTACATTAAATATGATACAAGATTTGATCAACAAAATTAAAGCATCTTTTTATGAAAAAAACGGTGTTTTTAAAGTTGGTTTTTTAAACAGTAAACTTTTTTGGTCCGTATTGATGATAAAAATTATTGCCTCATGGCTTTTAGCTTCAGATTTTTTGGTAAAATTGTTTATTCCATTTGTAAATTATTTCGTTGTCAACGGTTTTAGTGATCCATATAAGTATTTTTATCAGCAGAAAATTTTTAATATCTTTCCTTATCCAGATTTGATGTTGTGGCTGTTAGCGATACCTCGCTTTATTTTTTCACCCTTCTTAAATCACGACATCTATACAACTACACATTGGCATTTCTTTTTAGCACGCGTTCCGATTATTTTGGCGGATTTTATTGTATTATTAGTATTATATCGTTGGCTAAAGAACAAGAAAGAAAAGGTTCTGTTATATTATTGGTGTTCCCCAATACTTTTTTATATTAATTATGTTCACGGACAGCTGGACGCTTTACCGATCGCGCTTCTGTTTGTATTTTTGTATTTTTTATTTAAAGAAAAGTTTGTTAAGGCATTCATTTTCTTGGGCTTATCTATATCCACTAAGACAAGCATTGCAATAATCCTGCCGTTTGTTTTGGTTTATCTATTACTACGAAGATTTTCTTGGTATAAAATTTTGGCTTATTTGTCTGTGCCGCTACTGATTTTTATAATTTTGAATTTTAAATACATTTTGACACCAGGTTTTGTAGAGATAGTTTTTAAAACAAAAGAGGGATTAAAAGTCTTAAATTTAAGTTGGAAAATAAACGATCAATTAATAGTTTATTTTGTACCTTTTGCATATTTGCTTTTGTTTGTAAAAAGTTTAACCTACCGTATTTTAAATCGAGATATTTTCTTGATGTTTTTAGGTTTTAGTTTTGGTATTTTGACACTATTGATTCCACCAATGCCAGGTTGGTATTATTGGATTATTCCATTTTTTATTTATTTTTATGTTAAACAAGATGGTGCTCCGAAGTATATTTTTATATTTTTAAATATATTTTATTTTGCTTATTTTATTTTTATAAAAAATTCAGATATTTTTTCTGTCTGGCAGCTTTCCTCACCTGCTATTGCTTCATTAATTACGCCATATAGTTGGGTTAAAAAGATGGGAATAAATCCTGATTATTTAGTTAATATATTTTTCACTCTTCTACAAGGGTCATTATTGTTGAATATATTATGGATATATCGTAAAGGAATAGAAAATTTAATAAAAAATAAAATTAATTACCAACCATATTTAATCGCTGTGGCGGGTGATTCTGGTTGTGGAAAAAGTACTTTTACCAATTTGATATCTGATAAGTTTGGAGAAGACAATACTTTAATAGTGGCTGGGGATGATGCTCATCGTTGGGAAAGAGGGGATAAAAACTGGTCTAAATTTACACATTTAGATCCTCGTGCCAACAAATTACATTCGGAAATGGATCAAGTTATTGATCTGCGTGCGGGACGATCTATTGATCGAAGCTTTTATGATCACTCTACGGGTAAATTTACATTACCAGTTAAGTTGCATTCTAAAAAAATTGTTATTTTCCAAGGGTTGCATAGTTTGTTTATTAATAAAATGAGGGATTTTTATGATTTAAAAATTTATATTAAACCTTCAGAAGATCTAAGACTTTATTGGAAAGTGCAACGTGATATGAAGGAGCGCGGTTATGATGCAAATAAAATTTTGGAACAAATCAAACAAAGAGCTGGTGATTCGGATAAATATATAAATCATCAAGATACTTATGCAGACATAGTACTTTCATTTAACACTGATAAAAAAATTGATGATTTTTCTAAAGAGATTGCTGACATGAAGTTGTATCTGAAAATAATTTTTGAAAATAATATAAATATATTGCCACTTTTGATAGAGTTGGAAGATAATAAGGATTTAAAAATTGTTCATTATTATGAGGGTGATAAACAGATTTTAGAAGTTAGAGGAGAAACAAACGCGTTAAAAATTGATAAGATTGCTTATAAAATGATCCCTGAGTTATGGGAAATTGTAAAAGATGATCCGCGTTGGTCGGCGGGTCATAATGGAATAATTCAGCTCTTTATTGGCTATTATATATTTCAAAAAATGAAGTTGGAACACCGTTATGAAAATCAATAATGTTTATCTAGAACAATCGGTAAAAATTGCTCGCCTTATTGGTTCTGGCTCTGATTGGGTGCAGGGTGGTGGTGGAAATTTTTCCATTAAACTTGATGAACAAAACATGTTAATCAAGGCATCCGGGCTATCCTTGAAAGAAGTAGACAAAACACATGGTATTGTTTTGGTAAATTATCTAAAGGTAAAAGAGTATTTCAAAACCTTTACTGGAATAAAAATTAATGTTCAGATTGAAAATTTGAGTAATCAGGCAATTTTAGATTTTACTAGTAATTTTTTACCAGAGCAAAGCTTAAAAGCATCTATCGAAACTGGTTTTCATGCTTTTTTAAAAAAATACACAGTTCATAGTCATTCAGTTTACGCTAATTTAATAAATTGTTCTGTAGATTCAGAAAAATTATTACATAAAATCTTTAATAAAACTAAGGTCGAATATATCATCGTTAATTACAGAGCGCCAGGATTAAGTCTGGCAAGAGAGATTCAAAAAAGTATCGACGTGCATGTTACAAGAGGTAATAGTTGGCCAGAAATAATTTTTTTGCAAAATCATGGAATTATAATAAATTCAGATAATTTTGATCGTTGTTTAGATTTATATTTACAAGTTGACAAGTTGATCAAAAAATATTTTAAAATTAAATCCAGTTACCCAAAGGTATCAATCCAAAAACAAGGAGATTGCTTTGAGAGTAATACTATATTTTTAAAAAAATATCTTAACAGTATCTTGTTGAATAAAAATTTATTTCAGCCAGTTATATTTCCGGACCAGGTTGTTTATCTTAATAGCGATGTTTTAATTAAAGATAATTTTATCCAATTTGGAAAAAAATTTTTTATAGATAAAAAAATAAAAAAATTAGTTTACAATACTAGCGAAAAAGAATCATTGACAATTGAGGAAACGATAGTTGCCTACTGCTATATTAAAGAAAATATTAAGAGGTTAAATTTACAATTAAAAAAGATTTCTTCTGTTGATATAAATTTTATCAACAAAATGGAGAGTGAGAAATTTAGACAAAAATTATTGAATAAATAATATGCAAATTATCATTCCAATGTCTGGTGAAGGTGCACGATTTAAACGGGTTGGGTATGCCGAACTAAAACCACTGATAAAAGTTGATGGTAAACCTATTATAGAACATGTTGTAAATCTTTTTCCGGGAGAGGAAAATTTTATTTTTATTTGTCGTGAAGAGCACTTGCAAGAAACTAACATGAGAGAAATATTATTATCTCTAAAACCAAAGGCGAGAATTATTTCTATGCCCGGAGAAAAGCTTGGTCCGGTTTTTGCCACCGCCAAAGCTTTTCATCTTATCGACGATGATGAACCGGCAATCGTAAATTATTGTGATTTTTTCATGAACTGGAATTATGCTGATTTTAAGAAGACAGTTTTAGAGATAAATTACGATGCATGTTTGCCAGTGTATACTGGCTTTCACCCGCACTTGACACATGAGAAGAATTTTTACGCTAGCGTAAAAGTAGATTTAAACGGCAATTTAGAAGAAATTCGAGAAAAATTTTCTTATTCATTAGACAAAACCCAGTCAATGCATTCACCAGGCACCCACTATTTTAAGTACGGTAAATATGTCAAAAAGTTTTTTCAAGAACTAATTGATAAAAAGATAGATCTTAACGGAGAATATTACGCTAGTTTGGTTTATAATTTATTAGTAAAAGATGGTTTAAAAGTTGGTATTTACGATAAAATCAACCATTTTTGTCAATGGGGGACACCGGAGGATTTAGAAGAATATAATGTTTGGTCAAATTTGTTCATTCGCCATGGTTCTGATGTAGAATTTCACCAAATTTACACTGAGCTCATTACAAGTAGTAATGACTATATTAAAAGTCACTCAAAAGATAATTTAGGAAAATCTTTTAAGTATTGGAGTGGGTTTTTTAAAAATTTAAAATAATTGATTGTGATTAATATTATACCAATGGCCGGTGAAGGTTCGCGTTTTGCGGAAGCTGGGTACGTATTACCAAAGGCTCTAGTACCAGTATCTGGTAAACCGATGATTGTTCGTGTGATTGAATCTTTGCCGTCAGCTGAAAAATCAATTTTTATTGTACGTGCGGAACATGTTAAAAAATATCAGTTGGACTTATTGATTAAATCTGTTTCACCAAATGCAATAATTATTCCGGTCGACAAAACGACCGATGGTCAAGCCACTACCTGTATGTTGGCCATGCCTTTTATTGATCCAGGAGAAGAGGTTTTTATAGCCGCATGTGATAATAGTTTTGTCTATAATAACAATTTGTTTAATCAACTTAAGAATGATGTGAGTATTGATGCGGTAGTTTGGACTTTTACTAAAAATGATTTAATAATTCAAAAACCAACATCTTGGGGATGGATTAAATTAGCCGAAGATAACAGTACGATTTCTGATATGTCGGTAAAGATCCCTGTTTCTGACAATCCGTTTAACGACCATGCAGTTGTGGCTACTTTTTATTTCAAGAAAGCTTCGGATTTTATAGCCGCATATAAATTAATGGAGTTAGAAAATTTTAGAATTAACAATGAATTTTATGTTGATTCATTGCCGATATTTTATAATAAATTGGGTAAGCGTAGTGTCATATTTGATATTGATTTGTATGTTGGTTGGGGAAAGCCGAGCGATCTTTATGTATATGAAGATAAAGAATATTATTATCGCTATGGTTTGGGTGAATGTAAAGATGGTGTGTCGGATCAGTTGCTGTGGAAAAAATATTTTAAAAATTTAAAATAGTTGATAATTATGCAAATTATTATTCACCGTATTAATACTATAAAAGATTTAGCTAATATTCCGTTTGAATATGGGGTTGAAATTGATATACGCGGGTATGGTAGTAAAATATTTTTGAGTCATGATCCTATAGATGAAAATAAAAAATACGATGAACTAGAAGAGTATTTAAAAAGTTTTAATCATTCGTTTGTAATATTCAATATTAAAGAAGCTGGATGCGAACAGCAGGTGATAGGTCTAGCTAAAAAATATAATATTTCTAATTATTTTTTGTTAGATGTCGAATTTCCTTATTTGTATAAAGCAACTCGAAAAGATGGTTTTAGGAAAATTGCTGTAAGATATAGTGAAGCTGAGCCAATCGAAGTGGCAGAAGCTCAAGTTGTTGATGGTAAACCAGCCATTGATTGGGTTTGGGTTGATACTAACACTGTTTTACCGTTAGACGCTGTTGTGGTGGGCAAATTGAAGCCTTTTAGAACGTGTTTAGTGTGTCCATCTCGATGGGGTAGACCAGAGGATATTTCAGAATACAGAAAATTAATGAAAAATTTAAATTTTTATCCTGATTCTGTCATGACTTCGTTAGATTTAGTTTCTAAATGGCTATAATTATTGGAATAGACTTGCTATGTTTAAGACAGTCACACAATATATAAAAGTAATTTTTTCCCCAAAGGTATTTTCTGAAGAAATTATCGATATTAATAATAGGCCTAAACAGAAAATAAACTTTTTTTTCTTTATTTTTGTATCAACGATTATAATTTTTTTACAGTTTTTTGCCTCGTTATTATCTATTTTTCATTTACCGTTTAGATTTTTATTTTTTACCTCTTTAGTATTGTCGGTTGTGTCTAGCTATTATATATTGAAAAAAAATAGTTTTATTATCTATGTTAGTAAAAATATTTTAATTTTATCGATATTTTTAGTTTTAGCATCAACTTTTCTATTTGCTATTAGAGTAAATTGGGCATATTGGGATGGGAGTTGTCCGACGTATTTGACCGCGTTGGTTACCCAAGTTTCAAATGGACGATTTCCAGTCTCGTTTATCAGCTTTCCAGAATTTCCAGCCAATTATCATCAGGGTTTTATTTATTTATCCGGTGTATTTTCTTATTGGTTAAAAATTTCACCAGCTTATTCTATAGTTATTTCGTCAACCATTATTTTCTTTTTAATTGTGCTTCTTTTACAATTTTTTTTCTTGAAGATAAAAAATCGCTATTCATATTTAATTTTGCCACTTTTTGTCCTAATTAGCTCATGTAGTGTTCCTTGGTTTACTGAATTTGGTCTGTATAATTATTTGAGTGCCTTTGAGTACGTGGTTTCAAATTCATGGCCAGTAGCTCTGTTGTTGTTGGCTGTGCTTATGTGGTATCTGCAAGACAGCGACACATTTAATTTCAAACAATTACTAGGACTAACACTCTTTGTGTTATCCTCTAGTACAGCCAACGCCACGCTGTACAGTGTGTTATTTTTGGCTCTAGTTATTTTGTTATTTAGAAAATTATTAATACGTTTTAGAGATGATAAATTTAAAATAGTCTTTAATAAAGAAGAGATAGTGAGATTATTTGTCTGTTTTTTATTATTAGGCTTCGTGTATCTGTTGCCACATCATATACCGTCAGCGTTCTTAAGAGGGCCACAATATGATTCGACACATTTATCTTTCCGGTTTAACTCAATATCTCAAATCGGCTTGTCGTTGGGGGTGGTGGCGTATTATTTACGTTTGTCCGGTACCATATCATTTTTAGGTATACTGATAGCCCTGGTATATGTTGTTAATTCTAAAAAATTTTTACACCAACTTCTTTCTATGGTTTTGTTGGTCACTTTTGTTTTTCCACTTATTTTTAGGATTACAAATGTTGACACTTGGGATAATATTCATAAATTTGCAATTATTAACATGTTTCTGTCCGTTATATTAACAGTATTTTTTATATCACAGTTAAAAGATGATAAAATAAAAAAAATAATTTTGGCCACTGTTATTTTATCATTACTTTTGAGTATACGTCCGGATTATGATATATTTAGGTACAGAACATCTTTAAATATCAAGAAGCAAGATGCTATAAGTGCAAATTATCAAGACATCACTGCTTATTTAAAGAGACCTTATCCGCTAGAGGTGATATTATTGCCGTTTGGTAGTAATAACTTGTGTGGAGGAGGGGATTTTGGCGGAATCGCCATGTACTCGGGTGCTTTTGTCCGTAATAATTATTTTAAGAATTTTTTACTAGCCGAAGATTTGGAAAATAATTATGAAAAAAAATTTTATTGGTGGAAGGACGTCCGATCGTTCGGTGATCGATTAGAAACGATTGAACCTAATGAATATGTGGTTATAAAAAATTCAGAAATGGATTTGTTTAGAAAACAAATAGATAAGTATAATTTAATATCTAAACAAAATAAAATAAATATTAACTCGAGCACGATCAAACAGTTTGATTATTTTACTTTATATCACTAATTAATCTAATATGATAAATAAAATTTTGGTTT
>Ga0208246_1001061_pt1 | contig 17105 bp, 13 predicted proteins | sample RifOxyD2_FD_184039 | JGI IMG/M metagenome (GOLD analysis project Ga0208246, IMG submission 184039) | Soil microbial communities from Rifle, Colorado - Rifle Oxygen_injection D2 (SPAdes) | ecosystem: Environmental > Terrestrial > Deep subsurface > Rock core/Sediment | place: Rifle, Colorado... | reverse complement strand
ATTCGGACTATAATAATGAAAGGAAAAGATGCATATATTCAGGCAGGTGCAGGAATAGTGGCAGATTCAATACCAGAAAAAGAATATGAAGAAACATTGAATAAAGCGCGGGGTTTACTCAAAGCAATTGAAATGGCAGCCAATAAAATAGTATCAGGCTGGTAGTAACAACAGGGGATAGAGGAAAGGGGCGAGAGGTTAGTAAAAAAGTGGTATAGGGTATATGAGTCAGCGTATAGCGTAGAGCGTAAAGGGGTTAGTTTCCAATGTTATTCTGTTCTTTAACGTCATTCTGATCCCGATTCATCTGTGAACCCGCCTGACCATCATAGATTTTTTGATAGGCGGGCAGGGAATCTCGCCTTTACTACGAGATGCTTCGCTTCTCTCAGCATGACTTCAACACCCTAAACTCTAACCTCTATACGCTAATCCCTGATTTTAAATTATGAAAAATCAATTATCACAATTAACAAGTTTAAAAACTACTATTAGACAAATATTGGGAACACGTTTAACTAATATAATTAAGCTTTCGGAAAAGGAATTCAACCTTCTAATAAAAGAATTAGAGTCAGATCCATTATTTGAAAAATTAAGAAATGAAAGAATTATACGATACAAAAAATTCCCTAATACGGGATTTTCAAATGCTTTTTTAGAATTCAATGAAAATATTTCTATTGACCATTCCATTATAGACATCGGTTCCATACTTGAAAGGAAAGAAGAAGTTATTAGGAAAATAAAGCAAATCGGAATAGAAGATTTTAAAAAGCATATTCTATATAACGATGATAATTTATCATATAGTGAAATAGCTGAAAAATGTAAAGTAACTGTTGATGAAGTAAAAAAAATAATAGATTTGTTAAATGAGATATCTATCCAGTCGGAATTTCATAATCCTTCATCTATTGACATTTCGTCCCAAATTAAATACAATAAAATTGCATCAATAGATAAGGATGAAAAAGGGCATTTCATGATAAATTTGTTTTCTCCGAATATGGTTAGGGGTAGATACGAATTAGATTATGAAAAGTTAAAAGAAATAAAAAATAGGAAAATGCAGTCGTTGGTAAATAAGCTTGAACTAATTAATGCCAGGAAAACATTAATATATCAGATATTAGAGAAATTAATTTCACACCAGAAAGATTTTTTGGCAACAGGTAATTTTGATAACCGTAGATTATTGACGCAGAAAGATTTGTCAGGCGAAATAAATATTGATCCAAGTATAGTTTCTCGTATAATAAAAAATAGAAGTGTTGTGATACCGGCAGGTATAGAAATATCATTACAGGATTTTTTTTCAAACAAAAAGGATATTAAAAAATTACTTACGAGAAAAATAATTGAGAAGAGTAAAAGTAAATTAAGTGCAGAAAAAATTAAACAAATGATAAAGAAGGAATTTAGGGTTAATATCTCAAGAAGAAGTGTAGCATATTATCTTGAAGAATTTAAATTGAAAAAATGAGTAAAATCCTTATAATAGACAAAGATGTTGAAATTTGCAAAACATTGAACAACCTTTTTATAAAAGAAGGTTATGATGTTTGTGTTGCAAATACTGGAAAAGAAGGAATACTAAAAGTAAAAGAAGAAAATCCGGATATTATTATTCTTGAACCAAAACTTTCAGACATGGACGGAATTTCATTAATTAAAGAACACTTGCCTACAGTAGAAAATAAATCTATAATAATTTTAACTGAATACGGTAATGTTGATATGGCTGTACAATCTATGAAATTAGGTGTTTTTGATTATATAATAAAACCACCTGAGGAAAAGAAATTATTATTATCAATAAAGAATGCTTTGGAGACGAAATTACTGCGACAAAAAGTTAAAGATTTGAGTGATCAATTTTATGTTGCTTGTAAAGCATACTTTTTTATCGGTAATGATCCGAGTATAAAAAGAATTCTCGAGATGGCAAAAAAAGTTGCTTCAACCGATGTTACCATTCTTATTGAAGGTGAAAGTGGTGTCGGTAAAGAGCAAATTGCAAGGTTAATTCATGCTCACAGTCTGAGGAAAGATAAGCCATTTATTGCCATTGATTGCGGCACATTTCCGGATAGCTTAATTGAAAGCGAATTTTTTGGATATGAAAAAGGTGCTTTTACGGGCGCAGATAAGAGAAAGCCTGGGCAATTTGAAATTGCTGAGGGAGGGACGATATTTCTGAATGAAATTTCTAACTTGCCGTTATCAGCACAGCAAAAATTATTAAGGGTGCTTCAGGAAAGAGAAATACAGCATCTCGGTGGAACAAAAACTATTAAAATAGATGTAAGGATTTTATCGGACAGTAACGTTTCTCTTGAAAAAAGAGTATTAAATAAAGAATTTAGAGAAGACTTATATCATAGGCTTAATGAATTTAAAATTATCGTTCCGCCGCTGCGAGAAAGAGGCGACGATATTTTTCTTTTATCAAACTATTTTTTAGAAGAAGCTAATAAAGGATTTTATAAACAAGTAAGAGGTTTTTCCGATGATGTAAAAGAATTGTTTCTTCTCTATCATTGGCCAGGCAATGTTCGTGAATTAAAGAGTACTGTTAAAAGAGCGGTTTTGCTCGCCGATGATATAGTTATGATTGAGCATTTACCGCCTGCTATCCAACTTTTAAAGAATACAATAAAACCTATAGAAACAATTCAAAATCAAGAAGAAACAGAAGCAGAAGAAGAAGTTCCGTATAAGTCTAAATTTAAAAAGAATAGACTCTTATTGGAATCGGAAAGAAAAGTAATATTGGGATTATTAAAAAAATATGATAACAATCGTACAAAAACTGCAAAAGAATTGGGTATCACTCGCAGAGCGTTGTATTATAAATTAAAAAAATTGGATTTATAATAAGATAGTCCACCTATGTTCTTATAAAATATGAACAGGTGAAATCTGCTAAAGTTCCTAAGGAACTATGGCGAATAATTGGAGGTAAGATGTTGAAAAAACTGGTTTTAATTGCTTTTTGTTTGTTTGTTGCAGTTGGTTGCGGTAGAAAAGAATCTGACAAAGGTAAGGTTACTATTCGGTTTTCAAATGCAGAGACGGTTGTCGATCAGATAAAGATAATGAAGGAAATAACCGCAGAATTTGAAAAAGAAAATCCGGATATTAAGGTTAAACTTGAATGGGGCGTAAGACCTGAAAAAATTCTTACAGAACTTGCGGCAGGAACCCCGCCAGATGTTTTTATGTGGTGGATGGGATTGGATGATTTAAAAGAACGCGGCGCATTATATCCGATGGGAGAGTATGTCAAAAAATATAAAATTGATTTAAGCAAATATTTTAAATGTATTGTTGATCAATATACATATAACGGAGAGCTATATGCGTTTCCTCTGCAATTAAAGACTCTTTGTTTAGTTTATAACAAAGACATGTTTGACAAAAACAATGTCGCATATCCAAACGAAAAATGGACATGGGACGATTATCTGGACGCTGCTACAAAATTAACCGCAAAAAAGACTGAAGGTGGCGTCAGGAAACAATTCGGTTCATTGTTACCGCCCGGTGATCAGTGGATAATGCTGAATGGCGGCAATATAATAGATGTAAAAAATAGAAAATGTGTTATTGATAGCCCGCAAGCAAAAGAGGCACTGGAATTCCTACTTAAGTTAAATACTGCCGCTGCTCCTTCCCAAGCGGAATTATCTGCATTCACAGGCAAAGGCGGTTCGGAACCGTTTTTATCCGGTATGGTTGCAATGGTTCCGGCACCGACATGGATGCTTTCATCCCTTGCATATATTAAAAATTTTAAGTGGGCAGTTGCTCCGATACCGAAGCCGCCCAAAAGAAAGATTACATATATGTTTGATGATGCTGGTTTAGTATTAGCGAAAGATTCAAAACATCCGGAAGAGGCGTTCAGGTTTATCAGCTATTATTGCGGAAAAAAAGGTATGGAGATATTTGCAAGAGGTAGAAATGGTATTCCGGTTTACAAAGAAATTGCATACTCAACTTTTGTTACACCACCGCCTGAAGGACTAAAGTATTATTTAGAGGCTGCTGAAAAAGCGACCGTGCCTTTAAATCCAAGAATTAAAAATTATAGCGAGATGCGGAGTTCATATTCACGGAATTGGACATTGGCGTTATTAGGTAAAAAAGATTTAGATGCCGCATTGAAAGATATTAAAAGCGATATAGACAAAAAGTTATTGAGCATAAAAGAAGATTCGGCAAAGAAAAAATAAAACTCTTAAAATATGCCCCGTTAGAAATACTGCCATAAAAGGGCAATCAATTTCTAACGGGGACTTCTATTTGTTAGAAATACAAAATGACATGGTCAGTTAGATTGGAGTTATAGTAGTAGCAGGATTACCTCACTTGTAGTTGCCAATCTTGATTGGCCGACTACGGTCCGCCTCCGCTCCGTCAGCCGACGTATTGGCGGATTGCGGAAGTTTAGGGGTCGGCACTAATAAAAGGAGTTGAAAATGTTTGAAAAAGGAAAAGCAATAGTTTTTGAAAGACCTGGTAATGCTGTTGTAAAAAAAATACGATTAGCACCGTTAGATGATGAAACCGTAGTAGTAAAAACAAAATATAGCGGTATAAGCTGCGGGACCGAATTGACGGTGTATGATGCTTTGTCTTATCAAACTGAAGTATGGTATCCAACTGTGCCAGGTTATGAAGAGGTAGGTGAAGTTGTTTATGTAGGTAAAAAAGCTTCTTTGACGTTTAGCGGCGAAAAACTAAAAGTTGGTGACAGGGTAATGGCAAATGAAGTCAGATATTATCCTGATTGCTGCGCTTCTTGGGGCGGGCAAACGGAATATGCTATTAAAAATTCAAAAACTTTGGGCGGGAGACAGGATTTATGCGTAAAGATTCCTGACAATGTTTCTTATAAAGAATCTGTAATAGCGTATCTTGCAGCGGTTGCTAAAAAAGGAATAGATAAAGTTGGAATCAAACGCGGTGAAAACGTTTTAATTATAGGAGCAGGAACCGTAGGATTATCTTCTATGCAGTTGGCTAAGTTAAAAGGTGCAGGGAAAGTTATTGCAATGGACATTCATAAAACGCGTTTATCACGTGCTAAAAAATTTGCCGACCATATAATAGATTCATCTAAGGTTGATTATATCGAACAAATAAAGGAATATACTGACGGTAAAATGGCAGATGTGGTTATTGAATGTTCCGGCGATGCCGATTCTGCAAGACAGGTTTATAAATATGTGAAAGATGGCGGCTGGGAAATAGATGATGACGGTTGCAGAATTCATTTTCAGGGTTATTATATCTGGGCAATTCCGATAGATCCTTATCAAAGATGGTTTACAAAAAATATGAGAATTTCAATGAGCTGCCAGTTTAAACCCGGTGATAAAGATGCTATATTAAAACTAATCAGTGAAAAGAAATTTGATGCAAAATCATTGTTTAGTGATGAATATTCAGTTGATGATGCCCCAAAAGCATATAAGGACTTGAAAAAAAACAGATATGAAATATTAAAAATATTACTGAAATGGTAGATTTAATAGAATCGTGATATAGTGCGATGGTGCGTTAGTGGGATAGGATAGGATTTTTTATTAATAATTTAACATATTCTATCGCACAACCCCGCTATCGCACACTTTTAAAAACTCAATGAACGCTATAACTTAATAATGGAGGTTAAAATATGTCTTGTTGCTGTTGTTCAACAAAAAGCAGGATTATTGCTGCGGCATGGGGATTTAGAAAACTTAGTGTTAAAGAATATTTTAAAAGCGTTAATAAATTAGGAATTTGCGGTTTGGAGATGCATATAGATGCAAAAGAAACTAAAAATTCATTAGATAGCACAAATCCGGTAGAAGAAGCAAAAAAAGCAAAAGAATTATCTGAAAAATATTGTGTATCAATCTCTTCAATTGCTATCGGCAATGATTTTACATTAAACAATGATGATGATATTAACAGACAGATAGAGAATGTAAAACGAGCGATAGATTTAGCTGATATGTTGGATAGTAGAATAATAAGGATTTTTGCCGGTTTTATTGAAAAATCAAAAATAACAGATTCCACATATAAAAAAGTATGGGATTCTTTGAATAATGTCGGTAAATATGCAGAGAAAAAAAATATAACACTTTGTATTGAAAATCATGGCGGTATAACTGCAAACGGTGACGATTGTCTAAAAGTTTTAAAGGGGATAAAAAGTAAGGCGGTTGCAATAAATTTTGATCCGGCAAATTTTTATTTTTATGGAGAGGATCCGTTAAAAGGGTTAAGAAAAGTTGCCAAATATATTAAATATGCCCATTGGAAAGACGTTAAAAAGGTTAACGATAAAAACGAGTACTGTGCTTTTGGCGAAGGAATTATTGATTGGACTCCGATAATAAAAGAACTAGGAAAAATCGGTTACAATGGTTATTATTCCATTGAATATGAAACATTTGAAGATGTTGAACGTGGAACCTTAGCAAGTCTGAATAAATTAAAAGAATTAGGTGTTAAGTAAAGTTTATAGTAATTAGTTCATTGTTCATAGTAGTGGCAGGGTTTCCCTGCCGGTTGTTGTAGGCACGACTTTAGTCGTGCTATAGTGGAAAGGAAAAAATATATGGAAAAAAAATATTTACCGTCAGTACTAACTAATTATCCGATATTCGGATTAGGGTATCGTTCTTATTGGAAACTTGGTAACATTGTTCAGGCAGAGGTTTCTAAAGAGTATTCGCTCAATGTTATGTTAGCTCAGCAGTCAGCCAGGGAAATTGAAAGGACAAAAAGATCATTTAAAGAAGTTATAGAGTCGGCAAGTGAAAGCGCTCAGAAAGTCGGTTTAACAAGACCTTGGGGTTCTGACGGAGACCATTTAAGAAATGAAAAAGAAGTAACAATAGCCGCTGAGTCGGGATGCACTCATTTCACTTACGATTTATCGGATGCATTAAATAAAAACAAAAAAGATTTAATAGATAAGATTAAATTATTTTACGACTTAACCTGCCAATTAAGAGGAAAAGAAAATTTTACAAGTGAAATCTCGCTGGACGAGACGGAAAGTATAACCGATTTGAAGTATGTTTCTGATTTAATGGATGAGTTAAAAAATAAAAAAATAGAGATAACTGAAATAGCGCCCCATTTCCCAGGATATTTTGAAAAAGCGATTGATTATTATTATAAAACAGAAAATAACAAAAGAATAAAAGATTTAAAAGATTTTACCAATTATTTAGAAGAAATCACAAAATTAAGCCGTAGGTACGGATTTAAAATAAGTGTTCATTCGGGTAGTGATAAATTCTCAATATATCCAATCATTGCAAAAGTATTGAAAAAGGATTTTCATTTAAAAACTGCAGGGACATGGTATCTTGAAGAATTGAAAATAGTAGCTAAATATGATTTAGATTTATTTAATGAGATATATAAAGTTTCTTATGAAAATTATAATATGGCAAAAGCGACTTATCATATAACCTGTAATACCGGGAATATACCGGATATACATAATACTGATTCTCAAACAATGGTCTCATTATTAGAAAGCAACGCTGGTAACGATGATTTAAGGCAGTTATTGCACGTCACATACGGTACAATTTTAACATCACCAGATTTATCTAAAAGAATGGAATCGGTTTTAAAAGTAAATATAACTGATTATAATAAAGTTTTAAAAGCACACATAGTAAGACACGTAACAGATTTTTTATAGAGAAAAGTCGCAGTGACTTTAGAGGTATAGATTTCATTGCTAAATATGTTTGGAGTTGTGCGATAGCGGGGTTGTGGGATTGTGCGATAGGATATGTTAAATATAATATAAAAATTCCAATTCCATCCCACTAACGCACTATCGCGCTATCTCACGATTTAAATAGTTCACATCCATAAAATCATATAACATTTTATTTTTGGGGGTTTAATGAGGCTCGGTATCAGTTCATGGTCCTATCATAGGACAATTGAAGCAAATAAGATTGACCAAATCGGTTGGATTGAAAAAACAGCTAAAGAACTGAAATTAGACGGAGTAGAATTGCTTGATGTCCATTTCCCTTCAACCGATGAAAAATATCTTCGTAAAATAAAAAAACTTTGTACTGATTTGCATTTAGATATTTATCTTTTAAGTGCAACTACAAATTTTGGTAAAGCAACAGAAATAGAGCGTAAAGAAGAAGTGGAAAAACTAAAAAAATGGATAGATATAGGTTATTACTTAGGTGTACCTGTTGTAAGATATTTTGCTGGTGTTCCTCAGGGTGATGCAACGTTATTATGGAAAGAAGTCATTAAATTAACCAAAATATCTGTTGATTATGCATCTGAAAAAGGGATAACATTAGCATTAGAAAATCACCATGGTTTTATTAAAACATCTGATGATGTTTTTAATTTATTTAATGTGCTTAATTCTGAATGGCTAAAATTATGTTTAGATACCGGTAATTTTAAGGACTTATATACTTCAATTGAGAAAACGATGGATATGGCGTCCATTATTCATGCAAAAATGTATGGTGCAGATGGAAACGGCATATCGCGTAAATTGGATTATAATAAAATTTTTGATATACTTAAGAAAAATAACTATAATGGTTATTTAAGTATTGAATATGAAGGTGAAAGCGAAGAAGAATCCACCATTCCTGAATGTGTTAAATATTTAAGAAATATGATGCAAAATTATGCATAGCATGAAACGACGCAAAATAGTCAATAAATATGAGCGAAATCCTTCCGAAGCTATACACAAATATGTGATAAATACTGAACAATGTAATATTCAGCGAAGGAGGATAAAGGTTGGAATAATTGGTGCAGGATTTATCGGACCTATACACATTGAAGCTCTGCGTCGTTTGGGTTTTGTTGAAGTAACCGCTATAGCATCAGGAAAAAATACCCCCAAAAAAGCCAAACAATTAAACATACTAAAAGTATACAACAATTATAAACAACTTTTAGAAGACAAAGATATAGAAGTAATTCATAATTGCACACCTAATTTTTTACATTTTCAAATCAATAAAGACATTCTTGAAAGTGGCAAACATATCATTTCAGAAAAACCTTTAACAACAAATTCTGTTGACTCAGGAAAATTAGTTGAGTTAGCTAAAAAAACAAGATTACTAAACGCAGTTAATTATAACTACCGATTCTATCCGTTGGTGCAGCAGATAAAAGAAATGGTGTGTAACGGTGAAATTGGAGATATTTATTCTATACACGGTTCTTATTTACAGGATTGGTTATTATACGAAACAGATTTTAATTGGCGAGTTGATTCTAATCTTGGTGGAAAAACGAGAGCAATTTCCGATATCGGTTCACACTGGTGTGATTTAGTCCAATATATCACGGGCTTGAAAATAGTTAAGGTTTTTGGCGATTTAAATATCGTTCATAATACAAGAAAACGGGCAAATCAAAATATAAAAATCTCAACCGAAGATTATGCGTCGGTATTGCTGAATTTTAATAATGATGCAAAAGGTGTTTTTACAGTTTCTCAAGTAAGTCCAGGCAGAAAAAATAGGCTTTATTTTGAAATTGACGGTTCCAAAAAATCTGTATGCTGGGATCAGGAAGAACCGGAACAATTGTGGGTTGGATATAGAGATAAAGCTAATGAAATACTGCTTAGAGATTCTAATTTATTATCTAATAAAGTAAAAAAATATGTTAATTATCCGGGTGGACATCCCGAAGGTTATCTTGATGCATTATATAATTTTATGAAGAGTTTCTATGGTGATGTAATAAAAAATAATTTTAAAAAAAATCCGGATTATGCTACATTTGTTGACGGCCATAATGAAGTTTTATTGTGTGAAAAGATATTGGAAAGTTATAAAAAACAAAAGTGGATAGAAGTGAAATGTTCATAGGGAATAGGGGTTAGAGGTGAGGGGATAGGGTGTTGAAGTCATGCTGAGAGAAGCGAAGCATCTCTATGTTAGATGTTAAAAAGAGAGATTCTTCTGCCGATGAATCGGCATCAGAATGACATCAAAGAACAAAATAACATCGGATACTGACCTCTATACGCTTATCCCTATCCGCTGGAGTTTATATGAAATTAGGTTTTTTAACTGCGTGTCTGAATTTGAAATTGGAAGAGATTGTTAAGTGGGCAAAACAGGAAGGATTTGAGATGCTGGAAGTAGCCTGTTGGCCACAAAATAATACCAGGGATTTTGCTATGTCACATATAGATGTTTCTATCTTCAATGAAAATAAAGCAGTTGAAATAAACGAATTATTTGCTAAAAGAAATATGGGAGTATCTTCTCTTGCATATTATGATAACATGCTTGACCCCAATATTAAAGAACGAGAATATAAACATAACCATCTAAAAAAAGTTATTGATACAGCGAAGTTATTAAATTGTGATTTAGTCGGGACTTTTATTGGACGTGACCCGAATAAAAATATCAAAGAAAATTTTGAGGAATGCAGAAAAGTATTTAAACCGATAGTTGATTATGCTGAAGAACAAGGTATTCATATAATGATAGAAAATTGCCCTATGGAGGGATGGCAAGTAGAGGGATTACCTGGCACGATATCATATTCGCCTGAATTATGGGATGAGATGTTTAGTGTAATCCCAAATAAGAATTTTGGTTTAAATTTTGACCCTTCACATTTATATTGGTTACAGATTGAATATTTGCAACCAATAAAAAGATTCAGCAAATATATATTTCATGTTCATGCAAAGGATACGGAAATAATAAAAGATAAATTGAATGATGTAAGCATATACGGCAAGGATTGGTGGCAATATCGTGTTCCCGGATTAGGCGAAATAAACTGGTCGAAGTTTATTAAAGCTTTAAAAGAAATAAATTATAATGGTGTTGTTAGTATTGAACATGAGGATCCGATTTATAGCGGAACTGAAGAAAAAATAAAAGAAGGCTTAAAAATAGGATTTAATAATTTGAAACATGTCTTAAAAAATAGGTAGCTGTTGTTATTTAAACGCAAGGGGGGAAGTATGTTTAAATACAAAGTTGTAAGTAATAATTTGAGATTTAGATGTTTTTGTAAATTTTTATTGTTTTTAATTTTTAATTTTACATTTTTAATTTTTAATTGTCTTTATGCTACTGATCTTGATTCTGGGCTTAAAAAAACGGTAAAACAATTCGGGAATGTTTTTAAACTTTATCCCGACTTGAAACCGCCAGTGCCAATTGCTATTTTTCCGTTCCAATGTGAAAAAAAATTGGCAGAAAAAAGGGCAGGTGTAGCAGTTGCAGAGATATTAATGCATCAATTTAAAGAGGGTAGTAGTTTTAAGATTGTCGAAAGAATGGAATTGGAAAGAATTCTTGAAGAGCAAAAACTCAGTTTAACCGGTATTATAGCTACCGATAAAGCTGTACAAGTCGGACAAATGCTAGGGGCGAAATTATTAGTAACAGGCAATATCAATCGCATCGGGAATTCGTATCAGATTAGCAGTCGTCTGGTTAATTCGGAAACATCGGAAGTGCTTGTAACCGACCTATTAGAAGTAAGTGTTGAGGTCTTTGAGCAGGAGACCGCTTCTTATCAGGTCTATGTACCAGAAAAACAGGCAATCGGAGTTTATATTTTAGGTATGAATTATCCTTTTTCAATAAAAACGCTACCGGAATATAATTATTCAAATCAAACTTATAACTCTCATTCTTATAGTATGCGTGTACATTCGGGGGATGCTGATGCATCATCACAGATACCATATGGTTTTGGTGGAAGATATTGGTTTTTGAAGTGGGCAGTAATAGATGCTGCCTTTTTGAAAAAGGCTTTTTCTGTTGAAGAAAATGAAATAACTAACTTAGTATATAGAGATATATCTGTTGGTTATGGATGGGCTAATCAAATAAGTATAACAACCGAAGGTTCCATGATTAAAGGTTCAATTGCAGGAACATATAATATATCAAAAAGTTTTAGAGGTTTTGCCGGTTATGGGATGTCTATTTATTCAATGGATTTGAATGTTGAGGGCAGTTTTAGTGGCGGTTGGAGTTGGGCAACACCATATCCTTGGACATCAGGACAAACAGTATATACGGATCAGGTGAATTTTGTTTTTTCCTTACTTGATGAAGATGGCAATGTTATAGAAGCAGATAGTACTATAGATCCAAATGATAGATATAGTTATCAAGATTCATCAATTAGTCATTCTTTTAGTGAGAGATTCAACATTCCATTTATCAAATTGGGGATGGAATGGCGGGCGCAATCAAGATTGGGAGTTGCATTGTTTTATAACTATAATTTACAGGCACTTAAGAAAACTTATAATTTAAAAATGACGGTAACCGAATTAAGTGCTCAGCAAGTATACGATTCTTCTACTCCAGCAACAACACTTGAAAGTACATCAGAATCTTATATAATCCCTTATTTTGAAATAGAAATGCCTAAATCTTCTATAGAGTTGACAGTCTCTTTATATTTTTAATCTTATAAAAAAGAATTGATATGTCATTCCTGAAAAGTCGTTAAGCCGTCATTCCTGTGAACAGACTGTGTCATAATTCCAAAATTGTAGCTGCAGAGCGATAGCTCTGCTAAAACATGGCAAAGATTACGCTTTGCTGCTACAAAATGGAAAACGAAATACATTTATTAACAATTGCGGCACAGTCTGGAAAACAGGAATCCATATTTACTTCTGGATTCCCGATATGGGTACTCGGAAATGACAAAAAGATAAATAGAATTAATAAAGGAGATTTTTTTATGCCGAGACAAATTAATGTAGGTATTATCGGTGCAGGCTGGCCAGCATGGCAACATATAAAGGGATACCAAAAACTTGAGAATGTAAAGGTTTTAGCTCTATGTGATATTAATAAAGAAATACTAACAAAGATTGCAAGGGAATATAATGTACCTAAAACTTTTACAAAATATGAGGATATGCTGAAATTAAAAGAAATAGATGCTGTAAGTGTTTGTACGCCCAATTTTCAACATGTACCGCAAGTTATAGATTCATTAAACGCCGGCAAACACGTAATATGTGAGAAACCGCTTAGTGTAAACACAGAAGAAGCAAATAAAATTGTTGAACCGCTGAGAAAAAGTAAAAAGAAATTTATGATAGCACAAGTTAAGAGATTTGCAAACGAATCAAGGTATTTAAAAAAACTGATAAACGATAACGAGTTAGGCAGAATATATTATTCAAAAATTAAATATTTAAGAAGAGCAGGCATCCCGGGAATAGGCAGCTGGTTTACTACTAAAAAATATTCAGGTGGTGGAGCTTTAATTGACTGCGGAGTTCATGTGTTGGACCAAACATGGTGGCTTATGGGATGCCCAAAACCTGTGGAAATATTCGGTTCTACTTATGCCGAATTCGGGCCAAAAGGTTTGAGGGATTCCAATTGGAGCGTATCAAAAAATAGAACAAAAATATTTGATGTTGAAGACTTAGCGATAGGAGCTATTAAATTTGATAACGGCGCGACAATTTGTATTGAAACAAGTTGGGCTATGAATATAAAAGAAGATAGTCAGGTTTCTTGTTCGTTATACGGGACTGATGGCGGAGCGGAATTATCACCGTTAAAATTGCTTAAATACGTTAATGATTGTCCTAACTGGATTGAACCCAAAATTCCTGAAAATAACATGTTTGACGAAGAAATAAGACATTTTGTTGATTGTATTACTGAGGATAAAAAACCGACTGTTACCTTGGAACACGGTATTACAATGATGAAAATTATGGATGGAATTTATAAATCAGCAGAAACAGGAAGGTCTGTAACAATAAGATAGTAATTAGCGTATAGGGAATAGGGGATAGGGTATGGAAGTCATACTGAATGTTAGCGAAGTATCTCATAGTTGACATTATGTTGAGGGTATAATGTCTGTTCCCGTCTCATAGGGAAAACATCTCGTTATTGAGATTCTTCACTGCGTTCAGAATGACGGCAAAAATAGAGGTTTATGAAAAAAATTGGAATTGCGGTAGTTGGATGCGGAATAATATCGCCTTGGCATATTAAAAGCATATTATTAAATAAAGATGCTAAATTGGTAGCTGTATGCGATAATATTGAAAAAAAAGCTAAAGAAGTTGCAAAAAAATATGGGGTTGACTGGTATACGGATTATAGAAAATTATTAAAACGGAAAGATTTGAATATTGTTTGTTTATGCTCGCCAAGCTCTTTACACGCAGAACAGACCGTTTTAGCTGCAAAAGCGGGCAAACATGTTTTAACTGAAAAACCTATTGCCGTAACTTTAAAAGACGCCGATAAAATGATTAATGCCTGTAAAAAAGCAAAAGTTAAATTAGGTGTTATATTCCAGCGCAGGACAGATCCGAAATGCATAAGAATAAAACAAGCACTTGAAAGAAATGAATTAGGGAAAATAGTTCTTGGTGACGTTTATGTAAAATATTACCGCGGGCAGGAATACTATGATAGTGCCGATTGGCGAGGTACATGGAAATTTGACGGTGGCGGTTGTTTAATGAATCCGGGAATCCATTTAGTAGATTTAATGCTTTGGTTTATGGGTCCTGTTGATACAGTTTTTGGTTATGCAAAACACATATTAAGAAAAATAGAGGTTGATGACACTGCTGTAGCGGTAGTAAAATTTAAAAATGGTGCAATGGGAGTAATTGAAGGAGCTACATCAATTTATCCTGCAAATATACCGCATCGTTTTGAAATACATGGCGAAAAAGGGACAATAATGTGGGAAGGAGAGGATATTGTAAGATGGGATGTAAAAGATAAAAGTGGATGTGTCAAAAGCAAATTAAGTGAAATAAGAAAAATTCGTTCTGTTCCTATAATATCATCTACTGATATAGGCATGGAAGGGCATAGAAAACAGATTTTTGATTTTATTGAGGCTATAAAAACCAATAGAGAGCCGATGGTTACAGGTGAAGAAGCAAGAAAATCTATAGAATTAGTAATAAGTTTATATAAGTCAAATAAAATAAATAAACCAGTAAAACTATAAATACAGGAAATAGCGGTCCGCCAGTTGGCGGAATCGGGAGAAGCATCTCGTAGTAAAGGCGAGATTCCCTGCCCGCCCCCACCACTTCCGCCTTCGATAAACGTGTCATCAATAATCATGGCTATTCGCCATATTGCTGACACATCTTCGGCGGACAAGAAACCGTAGGCGGGCAGGCGTTTTACTCAGGGTGACAGCGAAACTAAAATCATAGAATAAGTATTAAAGATTATTGCAGAAATAATTATATGCTGTTCAAAAATATAATAAGACAAAAGGAAAAAGTAAGAATTATTTTAATGGTTATTCTTTTAGCTATTTGTTGTATTCTTACATATTATTTTCATGTGATTCTCAAACAAGAAGTTGTGTTTACTCACTTTTTTTATATTCCAATTATTCTGGCAGGGATTTGGTGGAAAAGAAAAGGTTTGATTGTCGCTGGTTTTTTAGGTGCATTTTTGATTTTAGAAGATTATTTTCTTCATTCGCATTTTATAAGTAATGGTGATTATGCTCGTGTCGCTATGTTCATAATTATAGGGATTATCGCTGTTCTATTGGGTGAAAATATTGCGAAAGGTGAAGAAAAATTAAAGGAGTCAAAAGAATTTATTGAGAACATTGCCCAAGGAATTAGAGATAGGATATCGCTTCTTTCTAAAGACCTAAAAGTTCTTTGGACAAATAATGCAATGCTTGATAAGACCGGTTACAACAGCGAAAATGTTTTAGGAAAGTATTGTTATCAAGTTACACATGGTAAAGATTCTCCTTGTCAACCGCCTAATCATATATGTCCGACATCGGAAGTATTGAAAACGGGGAAATCTGTTACCGTTGTTCATAATCATTTTGATGAGTCCGGTAATAAATCATTTCTTGAGATTAGCTCATTCCCGATAAGAAATGAATCTGGTGAAATTATCAGATTCATACATCTTTCAAGAGACATAACATACATAAAACAAATTGAAGAAGAATTGAGAACACATCGCGACTATCTTAAGGAATTAGTTGATGCACGTACACGGGAAATATTGAATTATCAGAAGAAACTTCAAAAATTAGTCGCCGAATTATCACTGACTGCTCAGCGTGAACGTAAAAAAATTGCAGCTGAATTACATAACCAAATAGGGCAGACATTATATGCTTCAAAAATGAAACTTTCGGCGTTGCGAGAATCTCTAACTACACCCGATACCATAAAACAAATAGAGGAAGTTCTTAATCTTACAAATATTATGATTAAAGATGCTCGTTTATTGATGTTTAATATTGGTACTCCTTTATTATATGAAGTTGGTTTTAAGGCAGCTTTTGAGTGGCTTGTTGAACAATTTCAGAAACAATTTGATATTAAATTTATATATGAATTCAATAGGAATATCGAAAATATTAAAGAAGAAATTGTTGTTATGCTTTATCAAACTGTCCGTGAATTATTGACGAATGCTAATAAACATTCCAAAGCAAAAAATGTGAAAATTAAAGTTACAGATGATGATAAAGATTTAGTAATTCAAGTTGAAGACGATGGAATCGGATTTGAATATTCCAAAAACAATCATGATTTTCGTGACGGTGGGTTTGGATTGTTCAATATTCAAGAACAATTGAATAGTTATGGTGGTTCTTTTGATGTCGTTTCAGGTATCGGGAAGGGCACATTAATCAAGATATCTTTACCCCGTACGAAAATGTAGATATATAATGCATAGAAAAATAAAATGTTTCAAAAAGAAATATTTTACAACATTTTCTAACGGGATTTACCGTTACAATTGGCGGAAAAGGAGACAAAGGAGGGGGATATACAATGATATCTACAGTTATTTTATGTGATGACCATAAAATATTCCGCGAAGGATTGCGTTCGCTGATTGAAAAACAATCCGACATGAAAATAATTGCAGAAGCTAGCGACGGCCGGACGGCAGTAAGATTATCTAAGGAAAAATCGCCGGATATAATTATTATGGATATTGCTATGCCAGAATTAAACGGCATTGAGACAACTCATCAAATCATTAAAAATTATCCTAAAATCAAAGTTCTTATCTTAT
>Ga0208246_1001060_pt1 | contig 17108 bp, 18 predicted proteins | sample RifOxyD2_FD_184039 | JGI IMG/M metagenome (GOLD analysis project Ga0208246, IMG submission 184039) | Soil microbial communities from Rifle, Colorado - Rifle Oxygen_injection D2 (SPAdes) | ecosystem: Environmental > Terrestrial > Deep subsurface > Rock core/Sediment | place: Rifle, Colorado... | reverse complement strand
CTTTTTTGAGTTTTATATAGAATTTATTTCCGTTTAAATGCCCTATTCTTATCTTATTGTTATGATAAGTTTTTGACAAGATTTTAACATCTTCATGCTCAAACTCATCCATTTTAGCTTCATACTTTTTATGCAGCGAGATATATTGTTTCGTCATAGCATGTTTGTCTTTCAGCCCTGCATAGCCTATCTCTTTGTTTTTAATACCCAAATATTTGGCAATCATAGAAACAAGTTCAAGAGTGGAAAGCCCTTTTTTTCTTACAAAAAGAACAAGATGCTCACCATCCCCGCAAAACTCATAAAGAGGTACCTCTTCAACAACGAAATCTCTTGGAGTCTGCTTGAAATGAAAATCTATGCTTGAGTGGCTGAGTGAATAAAATCTGTCCATAATAATCCTATATTAAAAGTGATGTGCTTTACACATATTTTTGTAATTTTTTCTTACACATTCTCCGATAATATTTATCGGCGTTCTGCTTAACTTGGCTCGTTTTAGAAGAGTTTTTTTATATCTCGGATCAAAACCAAAAAGCATCTCATACTCTTCGCCGCTGCAACCGATGCTCTTTGAAATATTTTTATAAAACCTAAAACCGACTCTATTTGTAGATGAGAGTTTACCCAAATCGCTAAAAAGACCATCGGATATATCCATACCGCAGCTTAAAAATCTTCTATTTTGATGGATAAACTTATCTCTTAATTTTATATCTACAAACTTAATTTTTTATGAATTTTGCCTAAGTTCATCAACTTTTTAAGATCTTTCGCACTTCTACCGAGATCTCCGCTATAGGCTATGAGATGCCCATGTTTTAAACCTCTTCTTAGAAGCGGTTTTTGGGTTTTAGAGATAATCGTAACAGTTATGTCCAACTTTATATTTGCGATAGTGTCTCCGCCGATTATCTCAATGCCTAACTTAGAAGCACACTCCATAAATCCGCAAGAGAGCTCTTTTGCCTGAGATTTTGTGGTGTTTTTTGGCATAGCAACACTCAAAAGCGCATATTTGGGTTTTGCATTCATGGCAATCGCATCTGAGATATTTACCATCATCGCTTTAGTGGCTATTTGGTAATGGCTCATCCATCCACTCTTAAAATGAATATCTTCAAAAAACGCATCTTTTGAATAAACAGTACCATCTATAAAAGCTCCGTCGTCTCCGACATGTTCATTCTTAAACCGTGATATAAAATAATTTTCTAAATTCAAATAAACTTCTTACACTGCCTTAAATTTCTATTAAAGCCAATCTATTATAAAATAAGCAGTTATTATACCATCTATATAGGAAACTTATCATGAAACACTCCATAAAAAAAATATTTAAAAATCTATCTCTATTTCTTTTTGGAGTATCTCTGTTTGCCGGCATCTCTTTTTTAATAACTATCGACAATGCAAATTCTCATATAAAAATCAACAATTTAAACAATCAAAAAAGTATAGTTTCCACACTTTTAAACCTTCCTAAAAACAGCATAGAAATAGTAGTCATTGAACTTAACGGCAAAAGCAAACAGCTCAGTATTGAAATCGAAAAGCTTCGCACTTTATACAGTTATAATTTTATAGAAAAATATCTGCTTTCTAACTCAAAAGAGTATCTTTCAGACTTAGATGAACTTGCTTCACTTAGCGTGTCATTTAGCAAGGAAGCCTCTCTTTACTATGAAAAAGAGAGTCAAAACGGTTCTGAAACAAAAGAGGAGTTGGAAAAAAAAGCATCTTTGCTCACTGCAAAAATTGATTCTATTGTTTTAAAAGCTTTTACATATAACCAAGCAAAGTTTGATATTCACAAAAATATCGCATTATTGGCGTTTATTCTTATTTTAGCAGGCTTTATCTGGTATAAAAAAAGACTTGAAGCGATTTATAAAGATTTAGAATTTTTATTTCATATAAATTATGAAAAACATATGATATTTTCAGAAGAAGTAGGCGCTATTTCACTCAGAATACAGAAAAAGCCTGCGGTAATAAGCGACCAAACAATGATAGATCCAGTAACAGAGATAAATAATTTAAAAGGACTTAGTAGTTCTTATACACAAAAGAGAGGAATGAAGGATGAAAATTTCACATCTCTAAGCATACTTGAAATCGATAATTTTTCAATCACAAATAAAGCATATTCTCAAGAACTGACGCAAGCCATACTGAAAAAAATTGCATATATCATATCTCTGCATGAACAAGCAGCCGACGTTATTGCGAGAACCGATTATAATCAATTTACTATTATTTTCTCAAGAGCAAAAAAAGAGGAGTCATTTACTGAAATAGATAATATCCGCAAAAGTGTCTCTGAGTTAAAAATAAGCTCTCCGGAACTGGGAGAGATTAAAATAACACTAAGCGGAGGGCATATTATAAAGCCAAACAACCTCTCTTTAGAAGAAGCAATCCTGCAAGCCAAAAAAGTTCTTAGACATGCCCAAGAAAACGGCAAAAACAAAATCTCTCAAGTAAAAGATTTGGCTCAGTCTGAGCTATAACGATAGATCTAAAACTATGTTTCGCTCATAATTTTTAGCAATATGTGTAAATTCTACACTATTTCATTATCTTATAAGTGAGTGAATACGGAACACTCTTTGCATTTGTAACAATTTTTTACCATTAGCAAAGGCTAAAAGTTGTACAATCTTCCTCATTTTATTCTTAAAAACAAAGGAAAGCTAATGGGTATTCCTATTTATACTTACGATGCTATTGTCGTCGGTGCCGGTTTAGCCGGTTGTGCCGCTGCAAGAGAGTTACAAATTGCAGGAAAAAAAGTTGCTGTAATTACAAAACTTCATCCGCTTAGAAGCCACTCAGGTGCTGCTCAAGGCGGTGTTAATGCGGCTTTTAGCGACAAAGACAGTGTTGAGTTGCATGAGTTTGATACGGTAAAGGGAAGCGACTATCTGGCTGATCAAGATGCAGTTGAGTTTATGTGTAAAAACGCACCTGAAACTATTCGCTGGGCTGAGAGAATGGGAGCTGCATTTAGCAGAACTGCCGATGGCAAAATCGCTCAAAGACCTTTTGGCGGACAATCTTCTCCTCGTGCATGTTACGCAAAAGACAGAACGGGTCTTACTCTTTTACAAACAATATATGAGCAAGCTTTTCGCGTAGGTGTTAAATTTTGGGATGAGTGGTATGTAGCGGATATTATCTACAAAGACGGGAAAGTTTCGGGCGTTATAGCATTTCATATAAGAGATATGCAAGTAGCGATTTTCAATGCAAAATCAGTTATGTTCGCAACAGGCGGATATGCTAGAAGTTACAAAATCAACTCAAATGCACATGCTAACACAGGCGATGGGCTATCAATCGTTGCTCGCCACGGTCTTCCGCTTGAAGATATGGAGTTTGTTCAGTTTCACCCGTCTGGTCTTTCAGGAAACGGTGTTTTAATCTCTGAAGCGGCTCGTGGTGAAGGCGGACGTCTTTTAAACTCTCTTGGCGAAAGATTTATGGAAAAGTACGCTCCAAATGCGATGGAACTCGCAAGCCGTGACGTAGTTAGCCGTGCAATTTTAAATGAGATCCGAGAAGGTCGCGGTGTCGGTCCTAGAAAAGATGCGGTTTACATAGATGTAACGCATTTAGGGAAAGATCTTATTATGGAAAGGCTGCCTGAACTTCGTGATTTGGCTATCACTTTCTTAGGTCTTGACATGATAAAAGAGCCTATTCTTATCTCTGCAACTGCTCACTACTCTATGGGCGGAATCCCTGTAAATATTGCAGGAAACGTTCGTAAAAACAACAGCGAATTTGTTGAAGGTTTTTATGCAGCGGGTGAGTGTTCATGTGTTTCAGTTCACGGCGCAAACCGTTTAGGCGCAAACTCTGTACTTGAAGCACTTTTATTTGGTCGCTTTGTCGGTAAAACAATGGTTACTGAGATAGACAATATCGCTCTTCGTCCTGCAACACAAGAAGATGCACAAAGAACTCTTAATGAGATTGGTTTCGTACTAAATAACAACGGAAATGAGACGATTACAAATCTAAGAGAAGAGTTGCAACAGTGTATGACTGCAAATGCAGGGGCTTTTAGAACAAAAGAGACTCTTGAGATTGCCATTGCAAAAGTAAAAGAGCTAAGAGAGAGATTTAAAAATATCCGTATCAAAGACAAATCAAAAGTGTTCAACACGGAGATGCAAGAAGCGATAGAGTTCGGACACATGATTGACTACTCTGCATTTATCGTTGAAAGTGCGATTGCAAGAAATGAGAGCCGTGGTGCTCACTTTAGAGAAGATTTCGATACACGTGATGATGAAAACTTCCTAAAACATACTATGGCATATATGGATAATGAAGGCAATATTTCGCTTGACTACATGGATGTCGTTCTGGGCAAACATGAGCTTAAAGCTAGAAATTACTAAGGGGAATTTATGAGTACAAATACAATAACTACACAAAAAGTAAACTTCAAAGTATTTCGTTTTAATGCAGACAATGATTACCTTCCATACTATGAAAACTACACTATGGATGTTACTTCCGAAGAGGTTGTTCTTGATATCCTAAACAGAATAAAATGGGATCATGACGGTAGTTTTTCATATCGTAGAAGCTGTCGCCACGGTATCTGCGGTGCATGTGCCATCAAAGTAAACGGTCGCTCTACTCTTGCATGTAAAGAGAGTATGACGACTATGATTGAGTATTTTGGAAACGAAATAACTCTTGAGCCTCTAAGCACAAAAAGAGCTATCAAAGATATGATTATCGATAAAGCCGATTTTTGGGAAAAACATGCGAGTGTTACTCCATATCTTGTTGCAGATATTGACGAGTGTCCGTCTTGCGAAAACTTAGTATCTCCGCATGATGCGGAAGAATTAAATGAAGCAGATTTGTGTATCCAGTGCGGTGCATGTCACTATGCTTGTCCTGCTGTTGAAATTAACAGCGACTTCTTTGGTCCTGCTGCATTTGCTGCGGCTTACCGTTTTGAAGCTGATGTTCGTGATAATGACGCAAACAGACTTTCACATGTAAATGAAGAGAAGCAAGGTGTTTGGGATTGTGTTAAATGTTATGAGTGTGCGGAAGTGTGTCCAAAAGATATAAATCCGATAGAGAAGATCACAAAACTGCATCAAATGGCATTTAAAAAAGGTGTTGCAAAAAACAATGTTGCGACTCGCCATGCGGTCGGTTTCCTACACTCTATCAAGAAACACGGTGTGCTTGACGAAGGCGGTTTGGTTCTCTACTCAGAGGGTGCGTCAATCGTAAAACATATTCCGGTTGCACTTCAAATGTTTAAAAAAGGCAAAATTATAATGCCGTGGAATATGCCAAAATCCGATAAACTTGATGAGATTCAAAAACTTATCAAATCATCATCAACAGTAAAGTTCTAGGAGTAAAATAGATGAAAAAATTAAAATACGCACTCTTTACGGGATGTACGGCAAAACAGAGCACTCCTGAGCAGATGATGTCAACTATGGCAGTTGCTAGAAAACTTGATATTGAGATGATAGAGCTAACGGAAGCATCATGTTGCGGTGCTTCACACTTACAAGATTATGATGACTTTTTATCTCTTGTACTAAACGGTAGAAACATCGCTTATGCTGAAAAGCATGGTTTAACAATGGTTACTATTTGTAACACTTGTCAGCTAAATACGGCAATGACGAAACATAGACTAGACAACAATGCCGAGCTAAAAGCAAAAGTAAATGAAAAACTCGCAGAAATCGGTTTAGAGTACAAAGGAACATCAAACGTTATCCACTTCCTTTACGCTATCATCGATGATTTCGGCTTAGATAAAATCAAAGAGATGGTTGTAAAACCACTCAGCCAGTTTAACATCGCTCCATTTTACGGTTGTCACAATATCCGCCCGTCTGAGCTTCATAACGAGTCTCATAAAACGAAGGAAAACCCATACAACCCTACTTCGTTGGATGATCTCATCATCGCATGCGGTGCGAAAAATGTTGATTACGAAGAGAAAAATAAATGTTGCGGTTTCCATGTTGAGCTTCAAGCACCTCACACAGCAGCAGTTCTTACAGGAAATGCGATTGCAGGCGCAACTGACCAAAATGCAGATATGATGGTAACGCCTTGTCCTCTTTGTCATCTTAAACTTGACACTCAGACAAAACACGCTTCAGAAGCCATAGGCAGAGAAGTGTCACTTCCTGTTCTTCATATGCAGCAGATGGTAGGACTAGCTCTTGGCTGTACTCCAGCAGAGCTTGGTTTACAGCACCATGTTACGGATGTGAATTTTATATAACATTAAAATAGAGAGATTTTCTCTCTGTTTTTTTTAAAATACTTTTTACATGTCCAAAGGACTAATCAGTCTACTCTTATTTAATTCTGCAACTACATGCGTATAAATCATCGTAGTTTCTATACTTTTATGACCTAAAAGTTCTTGTATACTTCTTATATCTATTCCTGCCTGTAATAAATGAGTGGCATAGCTGTGCCTAAAAGTATGAGATGTAACTCTTTTATCAATTCTTGATTTTATAACTGATTTTTTGATATTTCTACTCAGAGTAGCATCTAAAATATGATGTCTCCTTTTCTCGTCGCTTCTTGGATCTATTGAGATATTGTCCATAGGAAAAATATACTGCCATTTTGTTTCATACTTGGCTTTTGGGTATTTTCGCTCTAAAGCATAAGGGATATATACACTTCCATATCCATCTTTTAGATCTTTTTGGTGAAGCTCCTTAACTTTTTCAACTTGAATTTTAAGTTCATCTTTTATTTTCAGAGGAAGCGGAACAGTTCTGTCTTTTAGTGATTTACTATCCCATATATAAATCTTCTCAAATCCAAAGTCAATATCTTTTATGCGGATATTCTGAACTTCACTCATTCTAAGCCCACATCCGTACATAAGCTTTACAATAAGTTGATAAATACCATTCATATTTAAAATGATATTTTGCACTTCATCTTTTGTAAGAACTACGGGAATGTGCTTTCTCTGCTGTGCTCTAAGTGCTTGAATATTCCATGTACTTATATCAACGCCTAAAACTTCTCTGTATAAAAAGAGCAAAGCACTAAAAGCTTGATTTTGCGTAGTGGGTGAAACTTTTTTTCTCACTGCCAAAAAAGTTAAAAAATCTTCTATCTCTTTTTTACCCAAATCTATAGGATGTTGCTTATGATGAAAAAAGATATAGTGTTTTATCCAAAAAACATAAGTTTTTTCCGTTGAAATACTGTAATGCTTAAATCTAATTTTATCACGAACAATATCAAGTAGTTTTTTCTTCATCATAAACTCCTAAAAATTAAACGACACAATGCACATTTAACACTTTTTTCGTCCATTTAACCGACAAAATGTTCAAATAACGGCAAAAACATTTTTAAATGTACATTTATATTTTGAAGATTTTAGTGAATTTTGCTAGAAAGTAGTGAAAATATTGCATTTTGCAATATTTTTATCATTTAAATGAACATTTTTCGTGTTCGGTTATTTAGCTAATATCAAGCTGTTTCATATATAATGTTCGTTGAATAAATAGTTAGCATAAGGAGTATAAAATGAATATAAATATTGCAGAATTTACAAATGAATGGATTGAGTCTTGGAACTCGCATGATATAGATAAAATTCTATCACATTATAGTGACGATTTTGAAATTACAACACCAATGATAAAAACTTTATTAGGTATTGAAACTGGAACATTGAAAGGTAAAGATAAAATAAAAGAATATTGGAAAATGGCTTTACAAAAAGTACCTGATTTAACATTTGAATTAATAGATGTTACTGTTAGTGTAAATTCAATAGCTATTTATTATAAATCAGTTCTTGATAAAAAAGCAATTGAGGTAATGTTTTTTGATAAAAACAATAAAGTAAATAAAATATTAGCACATTATACAACATAATGCTAACAAATCATTGGAAGACTTATAAAGGAATTTAATGCCACCAATATATCCTCAAAGAAGTACTACACATTCACTAGAAGAAATATCAGAACGATTTTTAAATAATCATCTTCCTAGAAACTGGACAAGTGAAAAGCCTATAAGCGATTATGGTGTAGATTTAAAGATAGATATTTTTGACGAAACTAATGCTAGAGGCTTAGAGCTACTAGTACAATTAAAGGCTACTGCGACAGGTACTAATCGCACCTATGAAACCGTTCGCTTATCAACTTCTACATACAATTATCTGTGGGATAAATTACAAGTTGTAATGCTAATTAAATATGTTCAAAGTGAGAATAAAGCATATTGGCTTTTGCTCAGCGAAGTACCAGAGCCTAATCAGAACCAACAAACATTTACTATTCGTATCCCAAAAGAGAATGATTTAGAAAATATTGACTGGCAAGAAATTCATGATTATGTGAGAACCGTCACAACTGAAAAACTTGAAGTAAGACGCAGGGATAGACGTAATACCTAACAAATCAGTGGAGCCAATAAATTACCCTGCGGGCAATTTATTGGCTCATTTTAAACGTTAGCTTACAAAGGAAGATATTGAAACCAATAGTAATTGAACTTCAGCAAGACGCACTTAACAGCGATATACCTGTTACTGATTTATTACGTAAAGCATATGTTGTTGCAAGAAAATTGAAATTATCTGATTTTGAAAAATGGATAAAATTAGAATTAGATGGATATTTAGGAAATGAAAATACTCCTGAATATAGAAATGTCCATGGAAGTGTAAAGGCTTGGAATCCATATCATGGATGGCAACCAATATATTTTGAAGAACCTACAATAGCAGAAAGTCTCTCAAAAAGAAAAAGTACACAAAGAGTTGCAGAACTTGAAAGTTTATTACAGAAGGGAGATAATCTTCAAATGCCTTTTTCTGCAGAGCAAGAAAATGAAATTTGTAATGCAATTGGAGAAAGAGTTCAAGTTACACTTATGACACCTTCAACAAATATAATACGTGTTATCGATGCTGTAAGAAATATCATACTAAATTGGGCATTAAAGCTTGAAGAAGATGGTGTCCTTGGAGAAAATATGACATTTTCTGATGATGAAAAAGATAAAGCTGAGTCTCACTCTTATAATGTAAATCATTTTTATGCAGAAGTTACGGGTTCTCAAATTCAACAAAGTTCACCTAATGCAAAACAGACACAATCACTTAAAGAATTTTCAACTACTAATATAAATAATTTTATTTCTTCTTTGAAAGAAAAGATTAATGATATTGAAGTAAATGAAGATATTTCTAAAGAGCTAAATGCAGAAATTTCAACAATAGAAATTCAAAGCTCTTCTCCTAAACCAAAAAAGGGCATTATTAAAGAAAGTCTTAGTTCAATTCGTACTATTTTGGAAGGTGCTACAGGAAGTGTAGCTGGTCAACTTCTCTTAGAACTTGGAAAGCTTATCTAAAAGCTAACAAGTACGAGGAGACCAATAATTTACCTAGCGGGAAAATTATCGCTCAGCACTGCCGTTAGCTTACATAGGATTATTGTGAAAAAAGAAGATATTAAACGACATTTAAAAACTTATTCAGTCTATAATAAAAGACGAACGACAATCAATCACGCGTTTGCATCTGCAATTGCACCAAGTGATGACTTCAATGAAGAGAAAATGAATGAAGCATTAAAATTTTTAGGTCAAAATCCTAATGAAGATTTAAAATGTGTATTTTGCAATGATGAAGCAGAAACATGGGATCATCTCGTTGGTTTAGTCAAAGATGGAGAACTTAGAGGCTTTGGGCACCAAATTGGTAATTTAGTGCCATGCTGTAAAAAATGTAATTCCAAAAAAGGCAGTAAAGAGTTCGATAAATTTATTAGTGAATACAATAAAATATATTTGGACAAAAATGAGTTAATTGAATTACTGACACAATATCAAAAAAAATTTGCAAAAGAAATAAATTTAGATATTTTGAAAGAAAAAACCCCGATTGACTATGTGGCTTTTCTTAAAGTTAAAGAAGAAATTTTTAACTTGATGGAGAAAGCAGATGTACTAGCTGAAAGGTTAAGGAAAAATATTTTAGATTAAACAGATATGCTATAATACAAAAACAACAATTTAAAGGGAGCTTTTTATGCAAACTATAACATTAAAAATTGACGATAATGTCAGTGAAAAGTTTTTATGGCTCTTAAACCATTTTTCGAAAAATGAAGTAACAATTTTAGACCAAACAGAATTTAAAAATGATGACGAATATTTGCGAAGTATAAAAGGAATGGAACAAAGTATTATAGATGCTTCTAACGAACCTGATAAAAACTTTGTAACAATAGATAAGCTAGATTGGTAATTATGTACCAATTACTTTTCTCTCCTCAAGCCAAAAAAGATGCTAAAAAGCATCAATCAAGTGGCTTGAAACCAAAAGTTATGGAACTTTTACAAATCATAGAAAAAGATCCTCTTCAATATCCCCCAGAATTTGAATATCTATCACAAAACTTAAAAGGTAAAATATCAAGAAGAATAAATAAACAACACAGACTTGTTTATGAAGTATTTGAAGATGAAAAAATCATTAAAATTTTAAGAATGTGGACACACTACGACTAACAAGCTAACAAAACCCCGTAGCCAATAAATGCCCAAACGGTCATTTATTGGCTAGAGTCAAACGTTAGCTACACAAAAGAACATTTCTTAAAAGGTAAATAAATAAGTGATACAAATAGATAAAAACCAATTACCAAGTATGAGAGAAAATGGTTCAGTAGAAAACACAAAAAAATATACCATAGCTGAATATGAGTCAAGAGGGCTACGATTAAAAGACTTAGCGGAACGAATAGCAAGTCAAATAGACACTCATTTTATTTTATACGATTACAAAGGTAATATATATACAGATAATGAAGATGTTATACAAATTTTAAAAGATGAGTATCCATCTGGCGACTATCCAGCATATAGTGAGCCTCGTGAAGGTTTTGCTTATGATAATTTAATTATAGACTGGGATTCAATTCTTAGAATTCAAGATAACAAAAAATATGTTTTTGAAATATATCAGTATATACCTAAGTGGTATTATGTTTATAGAAAACTAGCAAAACTCTTAGTATCTTTTAGGGGTCATAACATTTTAGTTGATGACCCAGTTAATAGTAATTTTGTTGGTAATTTGCTTTATAGAGAACTTACATCAAATAAAGACTTCATAAGTAATAATGAATGGGTTATTAAATTTGGTTCTAAATGGGAAGTTGAAAGTTTAGATCCAATTCACATATTTGCTAGTTTAAATAATAATAAGATAGGTCATAACAAAAGAATAAAAAGAATAAATATATTATTTGAAATTTTAGATGATAACTTCCAAGATGATTACAAAGATATAAATTTTGATGGTTGTCCCACACCAATGACTATAAACATTATAGGAGCAAGGGATGAAAATGCACAAAAAGAAGTATGGGGTACATTTTATGAAATAATGGAGAAATCTCAGGACTCAGAAATAAATTTTTCTAAAATACAAGAGTGGTATGGTATTAATATTGGAGCATTTACTATTTTCTTATTTTGGATAGATGCTAAAAACTTTTTGCCACTTGATAAAAATACAGAAAGCTTATTAGAAAAGTCAGAAAGAAAATTTAGTTTCCCCAAGACATATGAAGAGTATAAAAAGTCACTAATTAAAAAGAATACTAATATATATTTAATTTTGGCGTTAGTTTCTTACAATAGAAAATTAGAAGAAACTCTAAATGCCAAAGATAAAGAGAAGTTGTCTTATTATCTAAATTATACTGCTACAGATGATAATTGGAATCCTATACCTGGTCCCAAAATTGAAGCAATATATATCCCTGATGATCAGAAAGTTATAACTGACTTTAGACCTAATGTCCGTATAGAGATTATAGATGATGTAAATATTACAGATATTGTACCCTCAAATAATTTTAAATTAATTGCTATTAGACCACTTTCTAAATGTAATGAAAAATATATAAAAACACTTAAAGAGGATGAATACTACATATTTGATAAATCATATAGCATAGAAGATAATATGATTGTAGTAGATGCAAATACTGATATATCCTTATTTAACTTAGATAATATTAAATTAAATATTAATGCTATTGTAGGAAAAAATGGTACGGGAAAAAGTACAATAGTTGAGTTGTTATTTGCATTAATTCATAATATATCTATTCAAAAAGAAATTTTAAAAAATGATAAGGATGATGAAGGTAGTAAAGATATTAAAACAATTGAAAACTTAAATGTAGAATTATTTTTTGAAAATGATTATATTTATAAGATTGTTCTAGAAAATGATGATTTTAAATGTTTTAAATATAAAAAAGATAATGATTATGAAGAAAATAAAAAATATAAATTTGATTTGATAGAAGATAATATTGCAGATTCTTTTAAAATAGAAGATCTCTTTTATACAATAGCAGTAAATTATTCACAACATTCTTTGAATAGTCTTAATATTGGAAAATGGATAAAAAGTTTATTCCACAAAAATGACGCATATCAAACTCCCATAGTTATTGAGCCATATCGAAAAAATGGTGACATTGATGTTAATAAACAAGAATCATTAGTAAAGCAAAGGTTACTAGCTAATTTATTATTACAATTAGAAGATGGTGTTAGTAAAGAAAATAATCCTAGACAATTAACAGAGTTTTACGAAGCAGTCAAATTAGAAGTTACATTTAATGAATCTAAATTCAAAGAAAAGTCCCCTGAAATAAGAGCTAAGTATTTAGATAAAATAAATGAAGAAAATAAAGTTCTTTTTTATTCAATATTTAATGTTGATCTTAATAACATATCTCATTCAATGAAAAAACACCTTGAGGAATATATCTTTATAAAAGTAATTAAAATATCATTAACTTATGCTCATTACTATAAATATTTTAAAGAAAATAAAAAACTTACTAAATCAAAGGAATATTTTGAAAGATTATTAGAAGATGATAGTCACATAACATATAAACTAAAACAAGCTGTTAACTTTTTAAAATATAAAGATCTTCAATTTGAAAATATGGATATATTGAATATAGAAGATCATTCAGATAATATTGAAAAAATAAAACAAAAAAATAATGATGAAGTGATAAATAGATATTTACCACCAACATTATTTGATATAGATATTATACTTGATAATGACATCAATTTTAGTACATTAAGTTCTGGAGAAAAACAAAAAATATATTCCGTTAATTCAATTTTATATCATATAAATAATATTAACTCTGTAGAAAAAACGTTACATAACTATAAGCATATAAATATTATTTTGGATGAAATTGAATTATACTTTCACCCAGAACTTCAAAGAAATTATTTAAGTTATCTACATCATACTATCGCAAAGTCAAATTCAAATAATATTTTAGCAATAAATATATTATTTGTAACACATTCACCTTTTATATTATCCGATATTCCAGATAGTAAAATATTGTTTTTAGACAAAAATAGTAAAGATATAAATTCAAAAACACTTCCTTCTGCAAAAGAAATTAAAACATTTGGAGCAAACATACATGAACTTCTTATAAATGGTTTTTTTATGAATAATTCAATAGGAGAATTTGCATTAAAAGAGATAAAAACTATAGTTAATTTTCATCATGAAGTAATGAGTATAAAAGAAGAAACTCTATTAAAGGAGAAAGAAAAATTATACAACAATTTAAAAGATAGGTTTTATTTTATTCAAGAGCACATAGGAGAGGACTATATTTCAGGGATTATAAAAAATCATCTCGTAGATATTGAAAAAAGATTAAATAGCAATAGTTTTAGGACTAAACGCATTGAAGCCTTAAAAAAAGAACTTGAAGATTTGCAAAGAGATACTAATGATTAAGATCAACTATCCACCAGACAGAGAAGCATTTCATAAAAAGTATATTCAAGAATTGGATATAAATAATAAAACAAGACTTAAATTCTTTAAATTAATGAATAATACTAGCCTTAAAAAGTTTAATATAAATTATTTAGATTATCTTTTAATAGCACCATTTGAAGAATTAATTAATATTGTTTTCTCAAATACATTAACACCAAGAGAATTAAAAGCACTTAAACTTTTTTTTAATTACGACCATAATTCTAAAAATAAATTTCAACCAAAAATAAAATCATTTTTTGAAAAAGAATTAGTTATTAAAACTTGTTATTTTTGTAATATGGATTTTGTTAATTCTTTTGAGGATAGGAATGATTACCACAATTTTGAAGACTTTATTAAAAGGGCAGATAAAAAAGACTTGATGAAATTAAAGGGTATTGGAGATAAAAAATCAAATACTATAATTTCAGAAAGAGATGATATAAATAGTTCAAGAACTATTCAATCTTTATTAATGAATAATAGGGAAATTAAATTGGAAAAAAAGTATAGTCATTTTACTTTAGACCATGTTTTAGATAAAGGAAGTCATCCTCTGGTTGCATTGTCTCTATATAATTTTGTGCCGTCTTGTTATTCTTGTAATTCTAAATTTAAGGGTAACGACTCATTGGGCTATTTAAGTCCGACATCGGATAATTTTTCATTTAGTGATGATGTCAAATTTAAATTATACTTTCACAATAAAAAAGATACATCAACCATACAAGATAAAAACGATTATATTCTAGACTTTAGTTATTCCAAAAATCAAAATGAATATGAAAAATATATTGATATATTTAAGTTAAAAGGTAGATATATTTTTCATAAAGATGAAGTCATTAATTTGTTAAAGAAAAAAGAACGGTATAGTAAAAGTCAATTAGATGAAATATCTAGTATAGTTCAGATTTCATCAGAACAAGTTAAAAAAGATATATTTGGTAAAGAATTATTTGAAAGTAATATTCAAGATATGAGTATGGCTAAATTTAAACAAGATATAGCTAAAGATATAGGATTAACTAGCGAAAATAGCTAACAAAACCTAGCAGTGAACGCACAGCGTCACTGAAGTAAAACGTTAGACAACATATAAATATAAAAGGATAATTATGAACACTGAATACCATTTAGAGATTTACCCTCCCAATGATACATCATATATTATTGCAGAATATACAAGTAATACACCATTTGCGTCCATGAATGTTGGGGATATAATTCATGCATCATCATTAAACAGAACAGATGAAGCAAAAACTTTAATTATTAAAGATATTCAACATATAATATGGGAAATTGGAAATTCTCATGTTGGACATAAGTTGTGTATTTATACTGATTTATATAGGATATAGATTTGGAAATAGAGATAAAGTCTAACAAAACCTCGTAACCAATAAATGCCCTAACGGTCATTTATTGGCTAGAGTCAGTCATAATACATCCACAGTCACAGTAAATTTTCTCACAGTTTTACAATTTCATATAATAACGATATACTTCTTATATGAAATATGAATATGATAGTAACAAAAGCTTATCAAATAAGCAAAAGCATGGAATTGATTTTGAAGATGCTAAACTTCTATGGAATGATGATAGGATGGTTGAAATTTTAACATCTTATGAAGATGAAGAAAGATTTATTAACATTGGCAAAATTAGCTCCAAGTTTTATACTGTTGTTTCAACAATTCGTGAAGATAAAATTAGAATTATCTCTGCACGAAGAGCAAGAAAAAAGGAGATTGAAATCTATGAAAGCTGAAGAATTTGACAAAATCTTTGATGAAAATGAGGAGGATATAATAGATTATCTTGATTTATCAACGATTAAAAGACCTAACTTAGAACCAAAAAGAATTAATATTGACTTTCCTACATGGATGGTTAAAAAACTTGATGAAGAAGCACAACACATTGGAGTAAGTCGTCAAGCAATCATAAAAACTTGGTTAGCTGACAAAATTATGCAAATTGAACATCACAAAGAAGCTGTATAACAAAACCTCGTAGCCAATAAATTCCGTAGCGGTCATTTATTGGCTAGAGTCAACCGTTATGCTTAGTTTTCAATACTTCTGAAAATTAAGTACAGCTATTTTAAAAATAGACTTCTTGCATAACCCCAAAAAGGACTAAAAATTGCTAATCGTAATTTATGAAGAATTATGAAAAACTACAACAACTAAAACCAGAAATATTTAAAAGATTGACAGGCGTAAAACCAGATACGTTTAAGGCTATGCTTCAAGAGTGCGAACTTCATCATGAGAAGAAAAAAGCCAAGGGCGGCAAGCCAAACAAATTGAGCGTTTCCACTCAAATATTATTGACACTCGAATATTACAGAGAGTATCGTTCAATGGCGCATATGGCATTTGATTATGAAGTCAGCGAAGCAACGGTGTCAAGAACGATTAGAGAGATAGAGACGGTGCTGCTTCAATCAGGTAAGTTCTCACTTCCAAGCAAAAAAGCTTTGTATGAAGATGGTGGCGTAGAGCTTGAATATATTTTAATAGATGCCACTGAATGCCCAGTGGAGCGACCAAAAAAAAGCAAAGACAGTGCTACAGCGGAAAGAAAAAACAACATACTGTAAAAGCTCAAGTAGTATTAGATTCTAATATCAGAATAGTTTGTACAGCTGTCGCTATGACGAACACACATGATTTCAAATTGTTCAAACAATCAAGGCTGCCAATAAAAAAAGAGACACTGGTTTGCGTAGACACTGGGTATTTGGGACTGGTAAAGCTCCATGAAAATACGGACATGCCAAAAAAAAAGACTAAGCTCAATCCTCTTTCAAGAGAGGACAAAGAAGCAAACAAAAAGAAGTCGTCCAAACGAATCCCAATCGAGCATGTAAATGCCAAAATTAAAGCTTTTAAAATTGTTGCTCAAAAGTATAGAAATAGACGAAAAAGATTTGGTTTGCGATTTAATCTAATTTGCGCTTTGATAAATTGGGACAGAGGATTCGCTGTTCCTTGATGGGTTATGCAAGAAGTCTAATCTTTTTTATCATTTCACATTAAGTTTATTTTTTATTTCATCGATAGTTTTTCTAGTTTCTTCAATTTTCTTTGATTCATCATTCAATCTTTTAGATTCTTTTAAAAGCTCTTCTATTTCTTTATCTTCATTGCTTAACTCTTTTTTCTTAGTTTCTTTTGTTTGTTTA
>Ga0208246_1001058_pt1 | contig 17132 bp, 14 predicted proteins | sample RifOxyD2_FD_184039 | JGI IMG/M metagenome (GOLD analysis project Ga0208246, IMG submission 184039) | Soil microbial communities from Rifle, Colorado - Rifle Oxygen_injection D2 (SPAdes) | ecosystem: Environmental > Terrestrial > Deep subsurface > Rock core/Sediment | place: Rifle, Colorado... | reverse complement strand
CTCGGCTGTTAAAGAACTAAAAACAGCAGTTGTTTTTGAATACTTTGATAACGGCGCCTTTGAACTATTAACGCCCAAAATAGCCGGACTACCTAAAGATAGAAAATTTGCAATATTTTTTGAAACGGAATTTACCGATAACACAATAAACGATATTACATCAAACATTGAAAAACTTCTTAATAAAAACAATTCAACAATGGATGATACATGGGGTGGTTTTGCAAAAAAAGATATGGAAAAAATAAGAGAAATAAGATACAAAATCCCTGAAACAATAAACGAAACCATCGCAAAAAGAAAACAAAAATATCCTGACATTCACAAAATTTCCGCCGACATAGCTGTTCCTCCCGATAAATTTACCGAGATGATTTCTTATTATAAATCTAAACTTGAACCGTTAAAATTCCAATATACAATATTCGGGCACATCGGAGAAAATCATCTGCATATGAATATCATTCCGAATGACCATGAAGAATTTATAAAAGCAAAAGAATTGCATTTGGATTTTGCTAAAAAAGCGGTCTCATTAGGCGGTACTGTTTCCGCAGAACACGGTATAGGAAAAATCAAACACCAATATCTGGAAGTAATGTACGGAAAAAATGGAATACAAGAAATGATAGCCATAAAAAAAATACTTGACCCAAAATTAATATTGAACAGGGGAGACGTTTTTTCGGAAGAATATCTAAAATAAACTTTAAAAAAATACCGCTCAAAATCTGTGTAATCTTGCACTTGAAATTCGTCCGCCTACGCTCTTATGAGCCTACTGGAACGAACAAGACTGCAACCCCGTTTTACGGGGTTAATACCTCAAAATCTGTGTAATCAGTGATTATTGGGTTTTCCAATAATCACTGAAAATAACTATGCGCAAAATAAGTTCAAAAATTATTACTGATATTGTTAAAAAACTATTCCTTGACATAAATTATCGTTTACCTGACGATGTTTTGAAAAAATTACAAATTGCGTTAAAAAAAGAAACAAACACAAAAGCAAAAAATATTTTAAAACAGATATTAGAAAACGCAAAAGTTGCAAAAAATGAAAAAATACCTATTTGCCAGGATACAGGCACCGCTATTATATTCATAGAAGTAGGACAAGATGTTAATGTAACGGGCGGTAATTTGACTCATGCAATAAATAAAGGGGTAAGACAGGCTTACAAAGAAGGCTATTTAAGAAAATCAATAGTATCATGTCCGCTTGAAAGGAAAAATACACAAGACAACACGCCGGCTTCAATACACATTGAAATAGTTCCGGGAAACAAATTAAAAATATTTGTCATATCAAAAGGCGGCGGAGCTGAAAACATGTCTCAAATTAAAATGTTCCCGCCGTCTACACTCAAAAAGGAAATTATCGACTTTGTCGTAGATACGATAAAAAAAGCCGGAGCAAACGCTTGCCCGCCTCTTATAATAGGCATCGGTATAGGCGGAACTTTTGATACCGTTGGCACATTGGCAAAAAAAGCGCTATTAAGGAATCTAAATTCTCATAATAAAAATAGGATATATAGAAATCTTGAAAATGAAATATTAAACGAAATAAACAAAACAGGCATAGGACCAATGGCATTGGGCGGAAAAACTACTGCACTTGCTGTATTAATTGACGCATTGCCAACTCATATTACTTCATTACCGGTAGCAGTAAATATCCAATGCCATGCACATCGCAGGAAGACTGCTATAATATAAAAAATGCTCCTGTCTGTCATTCCTGCAGTAGTTAACAGGGAATCCATATAAAACGACTGGATTTGCACTTGCGTGGGAATTACGACTATAGAAACTTATGAATAATACATTAAGAATCGCATTAGCTCAAATAAACTGTACTGTCGGCGACTTAAACGGCAACTACAATAAAGTAATTGAATATATCAGTAAAGCAGATAATTCGGGAGCCGATATAGTAGCATTTCCGGAATTGACAATTACCGGATACCCGCCCGAAGACCTTTTACTAAAACCCAAATTTATAAGCGATAACTTGGAAATCATCAATAAATTATCAAAAAAAATAAAAAAAATAGTGGCAATCGTTGGATTTGTAAATAAGCAAAAAAATAACCTTTTCAACTCAGCTGCAATAATATACGATGGAAAGATAAAAGGCATTTACAACAAAATGATACTACCGAATTATGGAGTCTTTGATGAAAAGCGATATTTTCACCAGGGCGACAATCCAATTGTTTTTAAATATGGAAAATACATTTTTGGCGTAGGTATCTGTGAAGATATCTGGAATGAAAACACCCCGATAAAAAAACAAGTTCAATTAGGCGCCGACATCATATTCAACATTAACGCATCACCTTATTATGCAGGAAAAATTAAACTTAGGGAATCAATAATACAAAAACAGGCTAAAAGTAATAATATTAGGGTTGTATATGTAAATTTAGTCGGCGGACAGGATGAATTAGTTTTTGACGGGCAAAGCATGATTATTGACAATAATGGGAAATTTTTAGGTAAATCGCTCGCATTTAATGAAGATTTATTTATTACAGACATAAATATACCTTTAAAAAAAATCAAAAAAAATCAAAAGATAATCAATATAACAAACCAAATACCTATCAAAAGCAAAATTAAATTGCCTGAAAAAAATATAAAACCGCTCAAGCCAATTGAAGAAATTTATAATGCGCTCCTCTTAGGACTTTCCGATTATGTCAGGAAAAACGGTTTTAAAAAAGTTGTTATAGGGCTAAGCGGCGGAATAGATTCCGCACTTGTAGCCGCTCTGGCTGTTGATTCATTAGGTAAAGAAAATGTAACAGGTGTATTTATGCCTTCGCAATATTCATCTACTGAATCCGGAGAAGATGCAAAACAACTTGCATACAATTTAGGAATCAGATTCTCAACTATCCCAATAAATCAAATATACAAGACCTATTTATATGTACTTAAACAAACTTTTAAAGGACATAAACAGGACATCACGGAAGAAAATTTGCAGGCACGCATCAGGGGCAACTTACTTATGGCTCTCTCAAATAAATTCGGCTGTATGGTTCTTACAACCGGCAATAAATCGGAAATGAGTGCAGGTTATGCAACACTGTATGGTGATATGGCAGGCGGTTTTGCGGTAATAAAAGACGTTCCCAAAATATTGGTTTATAAATTATCCGAATACAGGAATTCATTATATAAAGTAATACCGAAACGGATTTTAACCAAAGCACCTACTGCTGAACTCAGACCAAACCAAAAAGACAGCGACACCCTTCCAAAATATGAAATTTTGGATCCTATATTAAAAGCATATATTGAAGACGATATGGACATGGAACAAATTGTATTGATGGGTTATGAAAAAAATGTCGTTACTAAAATTATAAGTATGGTAGACAGAAGCGAATACAAACGCAGACAATCGCCTCCCGGAATAAAAATAACATACAAAGCATTCGGCAAAGACCGTAGAATGCCGATAACTAACGGATATAGATGAAAAAAATACAGACACCTCTAACCGAAAAAACTATTAAAACATTAAAATCCGGTGATGAAATTTTACTAAGCGGAATTATCTATACTGCACGTGATTCCGCACATAAGCGAATTGTGTCTAATTTAAAAAAAATACCTTTTAATTTAAAAGGCTCCGTAATTTATTATACCGGTCCGACACCGGCAAAATCCGGACATATTATTGGCAGCTGTGGACCGACTTCGTCTTACAGAATGGACAAATACACACCTGAACTCTTAAAACATGGCCTTAAAGCAACTATAGGCAAAGGTAAACGTTCAAAAGAAGTAATTGAAGCAATGAAAAAATATAAAGCAGTCTATCTTGCCGCAACCGGCGGAATCGGGGCATTATTATCAAAATGTGTTAAAAAAGCGGTAATAATCGCATTCCCCGAATTAGGCTGTGAAGCAATCTACAAACTTGAAGTAAAAAACATGCCACTTATCGTAATAAACGATAACTATGGCAACGACCTTTACGAAAAAAACGATATAAAATAAAAAAATTCATTGAATATAATTATCGTATTTGGTATAATACTATTTACTATTTATGAAAACCAAGCATTTAATATCTATATCCGACTTAGAAATATCCGATATAATAGACATATTTAAAACTACCTACAAAATAAAAAAACTCCAAAAACAGGGTAAAAAATACACACCTTTATCTTTAAAAACTCTTGCAATGATATTTGCTAAACCTTCAACAAGAACCAGGGTTTCATTTGAAACCGGCATGTTCCAACTCGGCGGTTTAGCGATATTTCTAAGAGGCAAAGAACTACAAATGGGAAGAGGTGAAACCATCGCAGACACTGCGAGAATATTATCAAGATATGTGCATGGTATAATGATAAGAACTTTTGACCATAAAGATGTTATAGAATTTGCAAAATACTCAACAGTACCGGTAATAAACGGCTTAACAGACTTGGAACATCCTTGCCAGATACTAGGGGATGTTTACACAATAATCGAAAAAAAACTTGAAATAAAAAACGGAAAATTCAGAATTGAATATTTAAAAAATTTAAAGATTGTATTTGTCGGTGACGGAAACAATATTGTAAACTCTTTAATGCTTTTATGCGCCAAACTCGGAATAAATTTAACAGTAATCACACCTAAAGGTTACGAACCTGATAAAAACATATATAATAATGCGTCAAATATTGCCAAAAAAACCGGTGCCTTAATTTCACTCTCAAACAAAATTGAAGATATAAAAAACGCAGACATCGCCTATACGGATGTCTGGATATCAATGGGTCAGGAAGCGGAAAGAGAAAAGCGATTAAACGATTTTGCCGGATTTCAAATAAACAGGGATTTGCTTTCAAAAGCAAAATCCGACTGTATGGTAATGCACTGCCTACCAGCTCATAGAGGTGAAGAAATAACAAATGACATCATAGAAGGAAAAAACTCTATTGTCTTTGAACAAGCTGAAAATAGGCTCCATATACAAAAAGCTATAATGCTTCTATTAATGAAGTGATAAACAACCTATCATACCGAATTTATAAAAAACTACTTAAACATTTCGGTCCTCAGGGCTGGTGGCCGATAGGTGGCATATATAATCCTAACAAAAACTATTTTACTAACGAAGAAAAATTTGAAATAATGGTCGGCGCTATACTAACCCAAAATACCGCATGGAATAACGTTGAAAAAGCACTTTCAAATCTAAGAAAAGAAAAAAAACTAAGCATCAAACATCTCTCAAAAATAAATTTAAAAAAACTCCAAACATTAATAAAACCTTCAGGATTCTATAAACAGAAAGCAAAACGTCTAAAAAACTTCTCAAAAAATGTACTGAACATAAGCGAATTTGAGCGAGCTTATGATAAAATTAATCGCGCAAAATTACTTTCATTAAACGGTGTAGGTCCTGAAACTGCTGACTCCATACTATTATACGCCCTTGAAAAACCATATTTTGTAGTAGATGCATACACCAAAAGAATAATAAACCGACTTGGAATATTTAAAAGCGAAAAATACGATGAAATACAAACTTTCTTTCAAAACAATCTTCCGAAAAATATTGATATATATAAAGAATATCACGCGTTAATAGTTGAACTTGCTAAAAAACATTGCAAAAAAAACCCTGACTGCAAAAAATGCCCTTGCCGAGCCCAATGCGGGTTTGGGCTTGTCCGAGGAAACTAAAATGAAATACACTATTGTCTTTGTAACTGTTCCAAATAAAAAAGAAGCGAAAAAAATAGCAGACATAATACTAAAAGAAAAATTAGTCGCTTGTGTAAATATTATAAACAAACTTGAATCAATCTATTGGTGGCAGGGCAAAATAGAAAAATCCAATGAATTGCTTTTGATAATGAAAACCAAAACCTCGCTATCAAAAGAACTAATTAAAAAAATAAAATCTATACATACTTATGAGGTTCCGGAAATAATCTTTTTACCAATAACAGCCGGAAATACTGACTATCTCAAATGGATTGATGATAGCCTATTGTAGTTGCCAATCTTGATTGGCTGAAGGATTTAAATGAAAGAAGCACTATACTATGAAGTTCACAACAAAGAAAAAGAACAACTGAAATGCAATCTTTGCCCATGGTATTGCATAATATCAAAAGACAAAGTCGGGAACTGTCACATACGAAAAAACATTGACAATAAACTAATTGCCCTAACCTATGACAAATTTACATCCATCTCATTAGACCCGATTGAAAAAAAACCGCTTTATCATTATTATCCCGGAAAAGAAATATTATCATTCGGCACGGTTGGTTGTAACTTTCATTGCCAATTTTGCCAAAACTTCGAAATCTCACAAGCGGATTTTGACGAAAATTTACTAAAATACGTTACATCGTCTGAAGCCATTAGAATGGCAAAACAAAATAAATCTATCGGAATTGCATACACATACAACGAACCTCTTATAAACTATGAATGGCTTAAAGATACGGCAGTTGAAGCAAGAAAATACGGCTTAAAAAATATATTGGTATCCAACGGCTACATAAACGAAGAACCCTTTTCTAACATAGTGGAATATATTGATGCAGCAAACATAGATGTAAAATCATTCAGAGACGATTTTTATAAGAAATATTGCAGCGGTAAACTTGCCCCGGTATTAAGAACAGTAGAAATATTAGTAAAAAAGAAAAAACACATTGAAATAACAAACCTCTTAATTCCCGGACTAAATGATTCCGATGAAAACATTTCTGACTTAGTTGACTGGGTGTCGGCATTGGGCGAAGAAATACCGCTCCATTTCTCACGATACTTTCCTTGTTATAAATTAACAGTAAAACCAACACCTACACCAACATTAGAAAAAGCAAGAAAAATTGCATTAAAAAAACTAAAACATGTCTATATAGGCAATATAGTAGAATCTGAATATAACAGAACTTATTGCCCACAATGTAATCAAATAGTAATTGAACGTAACGGATACAGCACTCAAATAGTCGGCTTAAAAGACGGCTTTTGCAAAAAATGCGCCCACAAGATTCTGTACTAAGTCCTGAGCGAAGCCGAAGGATTAGTGTCGTCATTCCCGAACGGCTTAATCGGGAATATAGAGTTTTGTCGTTAATATAGTGGCGGGGTCTCCCCGCTTACTGTAGCCGCAGAGCGTAGCTCTGCTCATACTATCTTGCCGTCATCCTGAACGTAGTGCCCGCCCTTTGGTCGAGGTCTCGCCCCTTTGGGGCGGAAAGGATCTCGTAATAAAGGTGAGATTCCCTGCCCGCCTATCAAAAAATCTGTGATGGTCAGGCGGGTTCTCCCGACAAGTCGGGATCAGAATGACGTCTTTGTTGAAAACATACAAAATATGAAACAAAAACTTATCCTTGCCTCTGGTTCTCCACAAAGAAAAAAAATACTAAAAGATGCCGGATATAAATTTACAATCATTGTACCAAACATCAAAGAAGAATCTCATCACACCACACCTTCTAATCTTGTAAAACATCTCGCCATACAAAAAGCCGAATCAGTAGCCAAAAAACTTAAAACAGGAATAATAATCGGTTCTGATACGATAGTTGTATTAAAAAGGGAAATAATCGGTAAACCAAAAAACATAAAAGAAGCCAAAAAAACGCTTTCAAAACTATCCGGTAGCTGGCATCGGGTTTACACAGGAGTTGCGATAATAGATGCATCAAACAACAAAAAAGTAATTGATTACGCTGTAAGCAAAGTAAAAATGAGAAAACTATCTAATGAAGAACTCGAAACATTAAGCAAAAAAAATCTTAACAAAGCCGGCGCCTATGCAGTTCAAGAAAAAGGGGACAAAGTAATAGAAAAAATAATTGGTGACTATCACAACGTTGTCGGCTTCCCAATCTACAAATTTAAGAAATTATTATTATTAATAAAGGGGTCACACCTAATTAATTTTAGGTGAATAAATATGACAAAAAATGAACTTATTAAACGATTGCAGGATAATTGAATGGGAAGATATTAATAGGTGTGACCCCTTTTTGGTACAAATAAACAACTTGACAAAAATATAATTATACTATATACTATATTTCAGATAGTGGACATTTATGGGTATATACTGATATGACTTTTAAAGAGTTTTATTCTATTATAGATAGAAATAAATATTATGTGTTTTCAATAAACGACATTATGTCTTTTTATCCAAACGAAACTGCAGAAAATATTAAGAAGCTTATTTATAGATGGAATAAGAAAGGGTGGATTTATAGTTTAAAAAATGGTTTATATGAGCTGACTTATCCTAAAGATTTTTCTATTCCAGACTTGTATATTGCAAACAAACTTTATTCACCTTCATATATTTCTTTGGAAACGGCATTGTCTAATTATAGTATTATTCCAGAAGTTTCTATGGGAGTAACATCTATTACTTCTAAGCCAACAAGAAGATTTAATAACAAACATGGCCTTTTTATTTATAGAAGTATTCAGCCCGTCGCATTTAAAGGATATTTTATTCAAAAGATTAGAGGGTTTGAGGTTTTTATGGCTGAACCTGAAAAGGCAATTATTGATTATTTATATTTTAAGACACTTCATGGAAAGAAAATAGATTTTAAAGAAGAAAGAATTGATTTTAACACTGTACAATTGCGTAAGAACAAGATTGAGAAGTATGCAAAGTTGTTCAATTTAAATATTGAGGAGTTATATGCTTACTTATGAAGCATTGATTGATAATGCCAAGCAGAGAGGTATGCCCCATACAAAGGTAAGAGGTATTTTGCGTGAGTATCTGCAGGTATTGATTTTAAAAGAGATTAGCAGAAATAAGTATGGAAAAAAATTGTTTTTTACTGGCGGAACTTATCTGAGACTTGTACATGGGTTAAAGAGATTTTCTGAAGATTTAGATTATAATACAAAAACACTATCCGCAATAGAATTTGAAAATTTACTTAATACAGTTATAAATGACTTGAAAAAATCAGGTTTTAAAGCTGAATTAAATTATAAGCATTGGGGAAATATTTTCTGCGCAAATTTGGTTTTTCCGGAAGTGGAAAATATTTATAATGTGGTTTCAAAATTTTCTAAACAAAAAGGTATTACTATTAAGGTTGAGACAAACAGACCAAAATGGAAATTGGAAAGTGAAACACAAGTGGTTTCGGGTTTTGGTGAGTTTTTTCCATTTATTTGTTCAGAAAAAGGAGCTCTATTTGCTGACAAGATTGATGCTGTTTCAAGAAAGAGAAGGGGTAGGCATATTTATGATTTGATGTTTATGCTTTCTAATGAATTTCCAATTAATAAAAATGTGCTGAAAGTGTTAGGTATTAAATCTAATCCATTAGAATATATTGTAAAAAGTATAAATAATATTTCACAAGCAGAATTGAATAGTATGGCAGAATCTTTAAGACCCTTTCTTTTTGATGAACAGGAAGCAGATATGGTAGAAAAAGCTCATGTAGTTATTCCATTAATGATACAAAAATATATAAAGAATGTCCAGTGGAGATAATGTAAAATAAGTTGTGTAAGTTATACTTGAAATGTAGATTTAAGTATTGAAAAATAAATAAAAAAGGGCGTATATAATGGTAGAAAAGTAGTAGTCGTTATCGATAATTATAAAGAGGTAGAATCTTTAATAAAGTAAAAAAATTTGATATCGCTCTTAATGTATTGGCAACTATGAGAAAAACAACAAGAAAAGAGGGATATATTAGTTACTTATTATTCCTACCCGAAAGATATAAAACTGTATATATATAAAATATTTGAGTTTCGGGAGTACAATACTTAATTATTCTATAATATGCTGAGTTCCAACACGGGATTGGAATTTTTGGAGTTTAGTGACCGTTGAATTTGGGTGGAATTTTTTTTATTTCTTGATTTTTTTGCGTTAGTTGTGTAGAATATGTTGATACCGATTCATTGGTATTAGAATGACTAATTGGTTGACCCACAAGGGATACCTCGCTAACCGGTTTAAATCTCCGAGATTTAAACCAGCGACCCTGAGGGCAAATTTAAAAGGAAAAATTTGGATATGAAAAAGATAGCGATACTTACACCCGGTGGCGATGCGCCAGGAATGAATGCATGTATTAGAGCAGTTGTTCGCCGTTCAATATCTTCCGGTATGGAAGTTTACGGAGTGATGAACGGGTATCAGGGACTTATTGATGATAATATTTATAAGATGGAGCTGAGGTCTGTTAGCGGAATTATTCATCACGGCGGAACAATTTTAAAGAGTTCAAGATGCGCAGAGATTAGGACAGATGAGGGTCTATCTAAAGCAATTGCAACCTTAAAGAAACATCAAATAGATTTTTTAGTCGTTATTGGCGGTGACGGTTCTATTAGAGCAGCTGAAAAGATTTCTAAATTTGGAATTTCAGTTTTTGGCATTCCTGCAAGTATAGATAATGATATTTTTGGTACTGATGAAACCATCGGCTTTGATACCGCAATTGATACCGCTGTTGACGCTATTGATAAAATAAGGGATACCGCAACCAGTTTTGACAGGGTGTTTATTATTGAGGTTATGGGCAGAGAACACGGGTTTTTGGCATTAGAAATCGGACTTGCTTCAGGCGCTGAATTAGTTTTTATTCCAGAAGTTAAATATGACCTTAAGAAAGTTTGCGATGAATTGAAAAAGGACCAACAGAAGAAGAAAACGTCAGTTATAATTGTTTTTGCCGAAGGTTGCGGCGATGCAAAAGAATTTGCAAAGAAAATTTTAGAATGTACCGGTATAGATGTTAAGGTAAGCAATCTCGGTTATATTCAACGCGGTGGGAACCCATCAGCAAGAAGCAGAAACCTTGCAAGCAGATTCGGAAGTTTTTCTGTAGATTTAATTTTGAAAGGTGAAAAAAACAAGGTTATTGTTACACAGGATTGTGTTATTAAAGCGATACCTATAGAAAAAGCAATATCAGGCGAGAAAGATATCCCAAAGGATACACTGGTGCTTATAGAAAAGCTTGCGGTGTAAGAAGGATGACCGTTTTGCCGTATGCCTTTTACAAATCCGCCAGTCGGCGGATTTGTGTTGTAAAATAGCGGGGTAGTGGGATTGTGATTACAAGTAGCGGAATATGAAAAATTTAACTGTTACTATCGGAAATTGGCTTTTTAAGTATAGAAGCTATTTTTTTGTTCCGATTATTTTAGCATTGATTATTTTTACAAGACCGATAATGCCTTTTAATTCTAAGGCGATAGATACAATTACCGATTTTTTGGGATTTTTTGTTGCTTTACTCGGATTTTTTCTAAGAGTTCTGGTTATAGGTTATAAAAAACCAATGACAAGCGGGAGAGGGACAAACATAGATGTTAGCGAAGTGGTTACTGACGGGGCTTATCAGATGTGCAGAAATCCGTTATATTTTGCCAATTTTCTGATTTGGTTGGGTTTTACAATTATTTGGTGGAATTTAGTTTTTTTTCTTTCTATTGTTATCTTTTTTTGGATTGAATATTATTTTATTATTAAAGCAGAAGAATTTTATCTTTTAAGTAAGTTCGGTTATGTTTATGATAATTTCAGGAAATCAACTCCTGTTTTTTTCCCCAAATTGAATAATTTTAATAAACCGGAACGACCATTCAACTGGAATAAGGTTTTTAAAGCAGAATCAAATCTATTGTTATTGATTTTAACTTTTCCTTTACTTTTTGAGATTTATGAAGATAAGTTATGGTATACGGTAAACTTTAATAAGAATATTATTTTAATTTTTATTGTTTTAGTTTTTTTATTTTTAGGTATTATTCTAAATTTTAAAATTTATTCCAATAAAAAATAGGATTGCTACTATTTTTCTTGATTTTATATGAAAATGTTATATACTGGGTAAACAAAAATCGGTTTAAATGATTTTTTAATTTTGGAGGTGTTATGGCAAAGATGGAAAAAACAGATAAGGAAAAAGCATTGGAATTAGCTCTTTCACAAATTGAAAAAGAATACGGTAAGGGCGCTATTATGCGTCTTGGTGAAAGCCCGCACCAAAAAGTCGAGGTTATACCTACTGGAATTATCGGTTTGGATGTAGCAATTGGTGCCGGTGGTATTCCAAAGGGCAGAATTATAGAATTATTTGGACCTGAGTCGTCTGGTAAATCCACATTATGTTTGCAGATAATATCCAGTGCACAGAAATTGGGCGGAACCTGTGCATATGTTGATGCTGAACATGCAATGGATCCGGTTTATGCGACTAAATTGGGCGTTGATATAGATAAACTTCTGATTTCTCAGCCCGATTCCGGAGAACAAGCACTTGAAATCACAGAAAAATTGGTAAGAAGCAATGCTGTAGATTTAATTATAGTTGATTCTGTCGCCGCATTGACTCCACGCGCGGAAATTGAAGGTGAGATGGGCGATTCACATATGGGATTGCAGGCACGACTTATGTCGCAGGCATTAAGAAAACTTACCGCTATAGTTTCAAAGTCAAAAACATCTATTATTTTTATTAACCAGATAAGACAAAAAATCGGTATTATGTTCGGCAATCCGGAAACCACAACCGGCGGGTTAGCGTTAAAATTTTATTCATCAATCAGACTTGATATTAGAAGAGTTACTACAATTAAAGAAGGAGATGTCGCGATTGGAACCCGTGTCAGGGTAAAGGTTGTTAAGAATAAGGTTGCTCCGCCATTTAAGCAAACGGAATTTGAGATGTCATTCGGTTCAGGCATATCACCTGAAGGTAGTATTATTGAAACAGGTGTGGAATATGCTGTAGTTGATAAAAGCGGAAGCTGGTTTGTTTACAAAAATGAGAGGCTCGGGCAGGGAATGGATAACGCAAAGACATTTTTAAAAGAAAATCCTAAAATTGCCGAAGATATTAAAAGAGCTATTGTTGAAAAAGCATCAGGGATACCTCACGTAGAAGAAAAAGAAAAAATTAAGAAATAATGTCATTGAAAAGCTTTTTTTATTTTAAGATTAGAACGTCTGTGAGCATTATAATTCTTATATTTATACTTATCTGTATTTGGGGTTGGTTCTCATCTTCCCTTGTATTAAAAGCAGGACTCCTTCCAATTGAACAAAAACCTGACGATTTTAATGTAATGTATGAAAATGTAAGTTTTTTTACTGATGACAATATCAATATTAAAGGCTGGTTTTTGCCTTCTAAAGAAAAATCTTATAAAACTATCATAATCTGTCACGGTTGGGGAACAAATAAATCAGACGTATTGTCTTCAACAATATTTTTTTTGAAAAGAGGGTTTAATCTTTTATATTTTGATTTTAGAAATCACGGCGAAAGCGGTGGTAATAAATCTTCATTGGGCAAATTAGAATCACAGGATTTAATATCTGCGGTTAATTTTTTGAAAACCAAAAAAAAACAACAATCAGAAAAAATCGGAATATATGGTGTTTCCATGGGAGCAAGTGTTGCAATAATCGCTACTGCCCTTGATAAAAGAATTAGTGCAGTTATTTCTGATTCTCCGTTTTCAAGTTTCAATTATATTATTTCAAAATATGCCAAGCTTTTTTATAAAATTCCAAAATATCCGTTAGTGCCAATAACACTTTTTTTTATTATGTCAAGACTCGGCTTCAATCCGGAAAAAACATCAGCAATATATTATGTTTCAAAAATCGCGCCACGTCCTATTTTTATTATTCACGGAGAAATAGATGATAGGATTCCAGTCAGTGAAGGGAAAATATTATTTGATATCGCCAATGAACCCAAAATATTTTGGACTGTTAAAAATGCAAATCATTTAGAATCATATTCAAAAAATGCATTTGAATATGAAAAAAGAACCAGCGATTTTTTTAAAAAATTTTTAAGATGATAAAAAAATATTTTACTATTTTTTGTTTTTTAATAGCACTTAAAAGTTTTCTAAATGCTTCTTCGGGAATGAGCGTTTATTACGATGCCACATCTACACAGTTACCGTCTTATAGATTATACTACACTACTGCAGGATGGATGGCTGAAGGTAAAGTAAACAATGTCGGCGGTAATGTCAATGGTTCATATATTTTAAGAACCTGTCCGAGAAGAAATGAAAATGTCCTGGCAACGCAGGATTCAACAGGAAAACTTGCGGTTCAAATATGGAACGGCAGTTCATGGGGAACGGTTCAGACATTTTCTATTGATGTTACAACCCGATGCCGTGCGTTTGATGTGGCATACGAGCAGACATCTGGTAATGCAATTGTCGCATATAGAAAAAATTCGTATTTAAATAGGATATATTATAGTGTTTGGAACGGAATTTCATGGAGTGAAAGCACCGATTCCGGTTTAGATTTGGACGGTGATGCTATAAACTGGGTCAGGTTAGAACCTAATCCTAATAGCAATGAATTGGTTTTAGTAACAATGTGTATAAGCAGCCATGTTTATGCAGCCGTATGGAACGGTTCAACATGGGCAAATCAACAAGCATTGGAAACCGTAGGCACAAATTCCGCATTTCAACAGGGATTTGATGTAGTTTATACGAGTAGTTATAATTATGCAATGATTGCATGGAATGAAGACGGGGATAATAAAATTCAATACCGCCAGTGGTTCAGTACAGCATCCGCATGGGGAAATGAGGCAACAATACCGGCAACAGAAATAACTACCGGTAATGATGAAGGGTATAGGTGGATAAAATTGGCTGCAAATCCGCTTTCAACTTCTAATGAAATTTTAATCGGCTGTTATGATACCGAATATGATATAAACATGGCTGTTTGGGACGGTTCAATATGGGACGATGGTAATGCAATTAATTATAATGCTACAACTGGTATTTCTTACGAATATAGATGTTTTGATGTCTCATATGAAAGGTCTTCTGGAAGAGGTATCGTCGGGTATGCTTCAGCGAGTAAGCCCTATAAAGCAAGATATGTTTTTTGGAGTGGTGCTTCTTGGGGAACAGGAGCTGCTACACAGTATAATATTAAATCCCAGCCAAGATATGTGACTTTATACAGAGATAAGGACCAAACTTCCAATGAACTAATGTTGACTACCGATGATGTTGATAATGATATCAATATCCAAAGATGGACCGGAACTGTATGGAATCTGTTAAGCGAAGTTGAAAAGGCATCCTATTATAATAAGGAATGTTATGCTATTTCCTATTCTTTTCCAGGCTCGCAATACGATTCTGTCCCACCTGCTAACATATCCAATTTAACTGCGCTTAGCGGCACCAATGATGGCGAGATATCGCTTAATTGGACATCGCCCGGCGATGATTTATTTTCAGGCAATATTACCGGTGGGGAATATCATTTAAAGTATTCTACCAATTCTATTAGCAACGAGACAGATTTTGGTAATGTATCTTCTGCATACAGTATATACAATACAACTGACACTATACCTAATTTAACTTATGGTTTAACTGTTACGGGTCTTAATTCCGGCACTACCTATTATTTTGCATTAAAATACGAAGATGACGTAGGCAATTGGTCCAGCTGGTCTACCGGGACTATTAACGTCCAATCGTTCTGTGCTGCCCGTGACAATCAGCCGTCTGCTCCTACAAATTTAACCTGCATTGCCGGCGACACTGAGATACAGTTATCATGGACTGCGGTTACGGTTACAGGCACTGATGATTTAGAGTATTACAGGATTTACAGGTCCACATGGTTCGGTAGCACTCTTGATTTATATTCTTCTACACCTACGGCTTACACAATTTTTACCGATACCGCATTAGCCAACGGCAATACTTATTACTACAAGATTACCGCAATTGACAAGGGCGATTCAGGAAACGGGTTAGTTTCACAAGCGAAGGAAAGCGGTTTTTCAACTACTATTTCCACTATACCCTATGGCGGAGCAGTACCTTTGCCGCCAATAAGTTTTTCCGGTAACGCTATTTCTACTACGAGTATTAACTGGACATGGAAAGAAAATTCGTCTAACGAACATGGTTTCGAAATATACTGTTCTACCAACCAATTAGTAATAAGCAGCACAACACTGGTTGCTAATACAACAAGTTATATGCAAACAAACCTGACCGCAAATACATCATCATTTTTCAGTAGCTTACTTTCAATAAATAGTAATGGAAGAAGTATTCCCTCTTCAATCGGAACTATTGTTTATACTAATGCAAGCAAACCTAATGCAGTATTTATTTCGTCGGTAACTGCAAGCACTGTTAAATTGGTTTGGGCTTCTAATAATAATCCTGACGGTACCTTGTATGGATTATCTTATTCTACCGTTTCAAATTTTTCAACCGGTGTTTCCACATTTGTTAATTATGCTTCAAACTTAACCATTACAACAGCAACAGCATCCGGGCTTTTATCTTCAACATCTTACTGGTTTAGAGTATGGGCTTATAACGGTAATGGAATTGAATCGGGTTTTAATACTGTCGTCAGTACCTTTACAAAAATGGCAGCTCCTACTTGGTCCGATAATACCGGTGCAACATCTACAACAGAAATATTTTGGGAATGGAACGATAACTCAACAAATGAAACGGGATATCGCGTTATTAACTCCACATCAGAAGAAAACGTCTCAGGTAATCAGCCGGCAGATACGGAAGAATTTATTGAAAGCAATTTATTACCAAATACAAGTTATGCCCGTTACGTGCAGGTTTTTAATGCTCAAGAGACTATTGATTCCATATCTCCTAAAACAACAATATATTATACTCTGGCTAATGATCCAACGAGTTTTACAAGCCAGGTATTTAAAACAAGTGCAACTATGTCATGGTCCGCGGGTACGGGTGGTGCGACATGTTATGGAATACAACGTTCTTCTGGTGGTGATTCGCCTATTGATTGGACATCTATAAAAGATTTTTTTGATAATTGGACTACTACCAATTATACCGATATAGGACTTGTTTTTAACACTACATATTGGTATAAAGTATGCGCATTTAACGGAGATGGTATTGAATCCGGTTATGTTGAAACATTCGCAAGAAGTATTACACCACCTGCTAACATATCCAATTTAACTGCGCTTAGCGGCACCAATGATGGCGAGATATCGCTTAATTGGACATCGCCCGGCGATGATTTATTTTCAGGCAATATTACCGGTGGGGAATATCATTTAA
>Ga0208246_1001052_pt1 | contig 17191 bp, 16 predicted proteins | sample RifOxyD2_FD_184039 | JGI IMG/M metagenome (GOLD analysis project Ga0208246, IMG submission 184039) | Soil microbial communities from Rifle, Colorado - Rifle Oxygen_injection D2 (SPAdes) | ecosystem: Environmental > Terrestrial > Deep subsurface > Rock core/Sediment | place: Rifle, Colorado... | reverse complement strand
GTTATGCATCTGATCCGCACCGCTGTTTACGCCGCTTGAGCGTGCTCCTAAAAACTGGTCTGCTTCATTTAGCAAAAGTATCGGCTCCGACTTTGTTTTTTCACACAAATCATAAAAAGTGTCAAAGATTTTGCGGACATTTTTCTCGCTCTCGCCTACATACATGGATAAAATCTTTGAACAGTCAAACGCCAAAACCTGACGTTTAAGCGATTTTGCAAGTGAGTATGCAGTCATAGTTTTACCTGTTCCTGCCGCACCGTAAAAGATAATTCTTGCGTCAATTCCGCTCTTTTTATCTTTTACGCCCCACTCTACGAGTCTGCCTATAACCTCTTTATCAAGCTGTCGCATAAGGTTTTTAAGCGTCTCTTGCGTCTCATGTGCCAAAACAACATCTTCAAGCGAAGTCTCCGGATCTACAAGCTCAAAAATGTCTTGCTCGCTTATAAGCGTATTTAGCTTTATGCGGCGAACTTTCTGCTTTTTCTGCGGATGTATAATGTTATGCAAAACCTCATCGACGATATAAAAAGCTCTTGAAATTCCGCCAAAAGGGTTAAGCATCTCTTCATAGTCGATAATTCCGTCATTTATAAGGTTTGAGCCGTCTTCTAGAAGTGAGCGGTTTTTGATTCGCTCGTACTCGTCAAGCGAAATAAGCTCTATCAATGCATTCATCTCACGCAAAGAGGCATCAGTCGCACTATACTCCTCACGTAAAAGTGCCAGAAAAATCACCTGCTCTTTTGAATCCATCTTTTTTTGTTTAAAAAATTTGTCAAGCACAAGTTTTCCGGTTGTTTGCCCTACTCTGTCTTCTATGCGTTTTTCCAAAAGTTTGAGCTTTGTTTGCATCCTGTCTATTCCAAGCGAATGTTCATGTACGTTTTGGCGGATTGCACTCATTTTTTGGTAGAGATCTATACGAAGAAACTGATCTTGTAGATACTCAAGATGGTCTGAGTATGGTTTAATATCTGGCAATTCACTCTCAATAGCGCCGTCTTGAAGAATCTTAAGAAATGATGGCGACAAACCTACAGCATTGTTCAATAGCTCCAGCGGTGTAACTTCAGAAATTTTAATAGGCGTGAAACTCTGTTGATGAAGCCAGCCTAACTCTAAAAGAATCTTAACCTCTTGAAGGTGTTTGATTCCCTCATATTTCTTTTCGCCGTAGATCTCTTGCAAAAGATCAAGGATTATGACATCATCTTCTCCTTTGATATATCTTTTCGCAAGAGTCTGCAACAACACCGCTTCCGTTTTACTACATTTTAACTGTGCAAAAATAATAGATTTCTCTACATCTTTTGCCTCTAAAAAATCAATTAATGTTTCCAAAAAAATCCTTAAAATCTATACTCTAGTGCAGATGAGATTATGAGTACATTTGAATCCTCAAACTTCCCGTTTATCGCACTGTTTGAAACCGCTCTATCATCTCTCATGGAGTAAAGTGCGCCAAGACCTATATTTATCTTCTCGTTTATCTGATACCTTGTGCCAATCGATACGGACACGGAGTCGCTATCAGGCAGTTCAAAGCCGATTGTACTCGTTGGAACAGGCGTTTCATCTATTACAAGACCGCCCATTAGAGTAAGTTTATCCAACTTTTGAGTAATACCAAAACGAAAAACATCCGTGTCTTTCCAGTTTTTTGCTATCGATGTTCCAAATACAATGTTTGCAACTGGATTTACACTAGATCCATAGTTAAAATCCAGCTCGCCGTACGAATGCCAGTAGTTTCTCTCATAAACAACTTCAACCGTGGTTTTTGTAGCAAAGGTATATGCTGCTGCAATATTTAGCAGAGCTGGAACTGGAACACTTACGGATGAACTGCTCTGTGAAGCGTACACACTGCCTGCTCCTCCGCCAAAAACATTAGTTACGTCACGATAAGAGAGAGTTGCATCGCCTTTTACGCTTAGATCAACTTTTGAACGGTATGTCAAAGCCAAATCCAGCTCGGATGTCGGTTTGCACGAAAGTGCCAAGTTGTACCCGAAATCCATAGAATCGCCGTCCATATCACGAGAAGCTATGGCGGAAGTGCTTTTAACTACGCCCTCGGAGTAGATTGCCCTAACTCCGACTGCAAATGCCGCTTTATCTCCGATAGGAAATGCAACACTCGGATTTACCTCAACAGTTTTGAGTGTAAACTCCTCCGCACTGTAAATTGCAGGAGCATCCCCCCATCTCTTTGACAATCCTGCAGGAGAGACGATGCTGAGTCCAAAACGAACACCGCTTATATTTTGCGAAACATAGTGAAGCGAGGGAACAAAAAAATTCTCTTTTTTTGATTCTATATCATATCCGGTTGTAGTGCCAAAAGCAGTAGTATATGAACCTTTATAACCGACATCGCTAAGCCCTATGTACATAAGATCTGCCTCTAAAACATTTTCATCTTTCATAAAAGCCATATTTGCAGGATTGTAGTATGCCGCATCAGCACCGTTAGAGTGTGCGACGGTTGCAGCACCAAGGGCGACTGAGTTTAGTGAAGTTTCCGGGATCTTGTATCCGCCTGCCGTCAAAGCAGCTGAGAGAGTCAATAATAAGCTAAATCTTTTCACCGTTTTCGCCCTTTTTTCGTTAAATTGCCGCTGATTCTATACAAAACTTGCTTAATTTACAAAAGAGTAAAGAAGTGCTATCTCCTCTTTCCAGATGCTATCATCAATCGTCTCAAGTATAAGAGGAATATCATCCATACGTTCGTCATTCATAATAAATCTAAACGCATCCAAACCGATTTCACCTGCTCCTAGAGAGTTGTGTCTGTCCACGTGCGAGCCGAATTTTGCTTTTGAGTCGTTTATATGCATGCCCATAAGGTACTTAAAACCTATGATTTTGTCAAATTCGCTCCAGCTTTTATCGTACGCTTCACGTGTACGTATATCGTAGCCGGCACTATACATATGGCATGTGTCTATGCAAACTCCGACACGGCTTTTATCCTCTACTTTGTCGATAATTTGCGCTAAATGCTCAAATCTCCAGCCAAGGTTGCTCCCTTGCCCTGCCGTGTTTTCAATAACCAAACTCACGCCTTTTGTTTTTTCCAGCGTGATATTCATCGCATCCGCAATTCTTTGGATACACTCATCTTCGCTTATCTTTTTCAAATGGCTTCCCGGATGAAAGTTAAGCTTATCAAGTCCTAAAAGCTCACATCTTTGCACCTCATCCAAAAAAGCTTCCATAGACTTTTCTCTCTGCTCATCTTCTGGATGACCGAGATTTATAAGGTATGAGTCGTGCGGAAGTATATGACGAGGCAAAATACCGCTCTCTTGCAGTGCTTTTTTAAACTTCTCTATCGTCTCGCCATCAAGCTCTTTGCCATTCCACTGCCTTTGGTTTTTAGTAAATAGTGCAAACGCTCTTGCGCCGATCGCTACCGCATTTGAGACGGCATTAAAAACGCCGCCGCTTGCACTTACATGTGCTCCTACAAATTTACTCATCGGTATCCCTCATCTTAAAAATTATGTCATTTTTTTTATCTCTAAATTGCACCGTATTTAAATCTACTTTGTAGAAAATATCCACATTTTCATCTCTTATGTGCTGTTCAAACCCACCGTCTATTTTTTTCAAGTTTTTACCGTCATAGATAGAATGAGAAAGAAGCATATTTTGCATTGTGTCATCAGGGTAGATCTGTATGAGATAATCTTTGTTAAATCCGCTTTTGCTCATACACCCCTCACTCGTGCAGATGAGATGGTTTATAGCGATTTTCTCTATACATTTCCCTGCCATAAAGAGTTCCAGCTCTATAGTTCTATCGCTGTTTCTTAGATATCCGACATCGGAAAACTTAATCTTGGGTGATTTTATAGTAACGATTTTTGTCTGTGTTTGCTCATAATTTTTAGTAGCACATGCACCAAAAAAGAGAACAAAAATTAGTAATGTATATTTCATAAAGCAAATTGTACCGACATAAGATTACAAATCGTAAAACATATCTGTATTTTGATATGATTTTACTGATGTTACGCACTAATACGAACGCGTCCGTTTTTCGAGAACTACAAAGGTGTCTTTATGACTTTAAAAAAATTTGATCTCTCCATAACTAACGCAAGCAAAGGCATGGCGCTGATGCTTATTCTCTGGCATCATCTTTTTTATGAAAAACCTGAAATGGGATGGTTTGTTTTTCAAACGGCACTTTTGGCAAAAGTTTGCGTCGGCATTTATGTGCTGCTTAGCGGCTATGGTTTAGCGGAATCGGCTAAGAAAAAAAAGTTGGAAATATTGTCTTTTTATAAAAAAAGAGCGATAAAACTTTATATGAATTATTGGCTTATTGCGCTTATATTTATTCCCATAGGGATGCTTTTCATGGGACGTTCTTTGGAGAGTGTGTTTGGAGAAGATGCATATTTTGGTCTTTTTATTCAGATGATAGGTATTCATATGTTTACCGATGTAGGCTATGGGTACAATGCCACTTGGTGGTTTATAAGCCTTATTATCGTCCTTTATGCTATTTTTCCTTTTGCTTTTTATCTTACTCAAAAATTCAAGTTGTGGTTTTTAGCTTTTTGCGCCGTGTTGCTTTTTGTTCCGATTCCACTCGTAAATGATTGGATTTTCCCTTTTGCCGTCGGCATCTATCTTTCACAAATAGACGGTTTTGTGAGACTCTTTGGATGGTTGCAAAAACAGGGCAACTTAAGATTTTTAATATTGCTTATTTTAACTCTCTTTGCAGCGTGGTACAGACAAAACGGCTATCTTTTTGACAGCGTTCGCACGGATACTTTTTTTGGGATCTTGCTTATTCTTTGGACTACAGAGCTGGTTTTACTCTCAAACAGTGCAAAAAAAGCACTGGAGTTCATTGGCATACACTCGTTTAATATCTTCTTGTTTCATACTTTTATCTATTACTACTACTTTGCAGATCTCATATACGCTTTTAAAAATCCTCTGCTTATTTTTACGGCGCTGCTCGCGGTTTGTTTGATTATTTCAATTGGCATTGAAGCAATTAAAAACTCTGTCAAATTTTCCCATCGTCTATAACATTTGATTTTATCGACATAGCCTTTTTATGCATTACCACTCCGGAAAAGTGAAAATAAAAATAATACCTAGGCATTTATTTATAACTAGAGAAATCACTCTTCATTTATTATTAAACTTTTTGGAAATCTTTTTCTATTAAAAATTAAAATAATTAAAGGGATTATAAGGTACATAAAGCCCAAGATAATTAAAAATATATTCATATATTCCGAAGAAATAACGATATCATTAATTGTTTTATTTATATTATTCATTTTTTCTAATAAATGTGGATAAAGACCAATTATTAGTATAAATAGCCCAAGAACGGACATAATAATTAGTTGAAGCTTAATATCTTTTGATATACATTGAATAATATTATTACATATAGTTTTACGCATATCAACTTTTCCTAAATCTTGGATACCTTGCGGTATCCCTTTAAATGTTCCATGTACTTCTGGATATGGAGATAGATCAGTATGTACTATTTCAAAAGTCATTCCATCATTTTCATCTAAATAATCAAACCCAAAATATGCTATATTTTTATTAGTGGTGGAAGTTCGAATATATGATTTATTAATATCTCTGGATTTTTTTATTATCTTAGAGCTAAGAATTGTACTATGCTCTGAAAACTTAAGTAATAATTTATCATCTTCGACAACGTCTTCGATTTTTAAAGTATCTGAACCATTATTCCAAAATATAATTTGTGTTTTTGTTAAATTGTCAACTTCCCTTTCATTATAAAATATATGTATATTTGATGATAATTCTAATTCGTCTTTTTTAAGAATATTAAACGAGTGTTTTTGATATACCGGAATTGGTTTTTTATTAGAATGTTTAATCGAAATAAATGCTACGATAATACCTATGCTTACTCCAACCCATCCTTGATTTAAAAAATTTATTATTGAATCTACCACTATCTTTTATCCCTATTGATTATTAATATTGTATGCTAGCAAAAATCAACTAAATTTAATGAAGTAAAGACGGTTGAAAATGTTTTCTAGTAAAAATTGGTAACCAAGGAAAGACTGTGCATGTTACAAAATAAAAAGATGTCAGCTAATAAATTTTGTCTTATTTCCAAGTTTCAGTGACTGCGAAGAAAAGCGATAGACTACTTTTTACTTATAAAATTAAGCACTTTTTAAAATAAAGGGTAAATCAATTTCGTGTGAATTTTGTTTTACATTCAAAATTTCGATTGCTACAACTTCATCTTTGTCGTTGTAATCAACTATTACATCTTTTAATTTTTCTTCACTTTCAACTATTGTATCTGATGATAAGATTACATAAATAGCATCCGTCTCTTTATCATATTTGATTTTCATTTTTACAACCTTTCTTTCTCATATTTCTGTCAAAATATGCAGTTACTATTTTTAGATTTGTCGGATTGACAACAACTTTTAAGCATCTGTTTGAAAACTCATCTATAGTTCTAAAAAAGTGCTCTTCACTGCCACAGATTGTTTCATGGCAGGATGGAAACTCCATTGCTGACTCAATCCACTCTTTTTGAATCCCTCTTGATAACATTACATCTATAGCATGTTGCGTCAATTCATATTTCATACGGCTATTATAACAAAATATAAACAAGTAAAAAATATCTTTGCAATTTGCCATATTTTATACCTACATGTATAAATTTACCTACAATTGTGTTTATGAAAATACACATAGATATAGACTGCTTTTTTGTCAGTGCGGCACGGATTAAAGAGCCTTTTTTACAAGGTAAGCCTGTTGCTATCGGCGGGCGGAGCGATACAAAAATATTTAACAAAGAGGCAAAATGCCAGAGCGTAAATCTTGAGAACTCAGGCTCTTTTGTGCCTACTTTTTACAAAGCTTATGAAGAAAAAGACGATGATATAGATGCTTTTAGGGATGAAGACGGGCGTGTGCGAGGGATACTTACCACTTCAAGTTACGAGGCTAGAGCTTACGGCGTAAAAACGGCTATGAGCATAAAAGAGGCTTTGGGCTTATGTCCGCAACTTATCATAAAAGCTCCAGACATGTCGCTTTACCAAAAACTCTCCCATGAGCTTCACGATTTTTTGCAAACCAAAATTCCGCTTGTAGAACAAGCTAGCATAGATGAGTTTTACGGAGATCTAGGCGGATGGATCGAAGATAGCGAAGTGGAAAATTTTATACTTGATTTAAAAAGTCAAATAAAAGAGAAGATCCAACTTCCCGTCTCCATAGGAGCCGCTTCAACCCGCTACATCGCAAAGCTTGCCACTACTTATGCGAAGCCTTTTGGATGCAAAGTCGTATATCCGCATGAACTGGAAAGTTTTATAGAAAATATTCCGGTAGGAGAGTTTGCAGGAATCGGCAAAAGCATGAAAGAAAAACTCCGCTCGGCACAAATTCACACGCTTGGCGAGTTAAAAAGAAGAAGAGGAACGATTGAGTCGTGGAGTCCTTATGCAAAAGAGCTTTACGCCAGAGTATGCGCACTTAGCGATGATGAGATACAAACTAAGCACATACGAAAATCCATCGGAATTTCACGAACATTCGATCCTCTTTACGATAGAAGCGAACTTAGAAGAAGAGTGCATATTTTAGCCCGTCATCTAAGTTTTGCCATTTTAAAACTAAAAGTTATTCCTACCGTTTTTCATATCTCGATCGCTTACGAAATGAATCAAAAATCGCATAAAAATATAAGTCTGTGTGAGATTTTTACGGAAAAAAAGTTCGACTCTTTATGTTTGAGCCTTTTTAACGAAGCAGATGTTTATAAAAGGCTTCATGTAATTAGGATCGGTATAAACTGTTCAAGCTTTACGAGAGAGTCAAAAAAAGAGCTTTCTCTCATAGGATTTCATGATGAATTGAAGATGCACAAACTTACGGAGCATTCTCAAAGCATACGGGAAAAGTACGGGATTGATATGTTGAAATGGGGAAGTGAATTATGATAAAATAAAATTATGTTAAAAACTAAACTATTAGAGCAATTTCGTTCATTTTATGCAAGAAACTATCCGGATGACATGGAGACGCAAATTGAGTATTTTGCAGTTTTTGGCGGACTTGACTTGGAAATAGACACGACGAGACCTATAATCGTTTTGATTAAAGAGCTGATTCTTGAGAATTACAAAACCATAAATAAAAAAATAGAAGATTTAACATTGGCAGACAAAGAGTGCTTACGGCTTCTGCGTGCTTTGGCAGTGGGAGATCGAAAGATATTTTCCGCCTTTAACAGAGCCGGACTAAACAATGCCAACGGAGGAAGCGCTCTGAACTACTTGGAGCAAAAAGGCTTAATCCAAATAGAGTTCTCAAGGGAAGAACCAGCCAGATCTCTAAATCCAAAAAGCAGACTAAAAAGAGAGATCTCAAGATACAGAATTTCTCATAAAGTGTTATTTACGCATCCTTTTTTAAGATTTTGGTTCTATTTTATAGCTCCACATGCCAAAAAAATAGAACAAGGCGAATATGAGACTTTTTTTAAAGATTTTGAGATTAGACAAACCGGTTATACCAGTTTGGTTTTTGAAGAACTTTCGGAAATTCTGTTAAACTATAATCTCAGAGACTCTCAGATCCTAAGTTCAGGTAGTTACTGGGATGTGAATGTTGAAATAGATATACTCACAATCACAAAAGATGAAAAAATATATGTCGCAGAGTGCAAATGGACAAACCATAAAGTAAACAAAAGCGAGTGGCATAGAGTGGTTGAGAAGTGCCAAAAGCTCCAAATAGAACCGACTCAAATTGTGATATTTTCAAAAAGAGGATTTTCAAAAGAGCTGACAAAAGATCAGGGCAAAAAGCTGGCACTTTACTGTTCAAAGGATTTTGAAGCACTTTTAAAAAATGTGAAAAGGGACGAAAGAGCCGAGAGACTTTTCAGAGACAATCTATAAAGTTATTTTATTTAAAAAATCAAGGAAATAAGAGATGAAAGTACTTCTTACCGGTGCTAATGGTTATATTGGAAGAAGGCTTAAACATAAGCTTTTAGATGATAAAAATATAGATCTAAGAGTGATGGTGAGAAATAAGAGTTCACTCTCTTCAAATCTTGCAAATATAGAGATAGTCGAAGGCTCTACATTTGATATAGATTCACTCAAAAATGCTTTAAACGGTGTTGATGTTGCGTACTATCTAGTGCATAGTTTAACCTCAAAAGATTATGAGCAAAAAGATAGGTTGAGTGCACAGAACTTTCTCCAAACAGCAGTCGCATGTGGTGTAAAAAAGATAATATATCTTGGCGGTCTTGGACAAAAAGAGACAGCTTCAACCCATCTAAAAAGCAGAATTGAAACAGGTGAGATACTCTCAAGCAACCCTGAGGATATACAAACTATATGGTTTAGAGCAGGTGTAATCATAGGTTCAGGAAGTGCAAGTTTTGAGATAATTAGAAATATAATACAAAAGCTGCCGATTATGATTACGCCAAAATGGGTAGGGACTTTAGCCCAACCCATAGGAGTTGATGATGTTATAGAGTATCTGCATCAAGGTCTATATTTGCCATATGATAAAAATTTGGTTGTTGATATTGGAGCACAACAGATGTCGTATAGAAGCATGATGCTAAAAACAGCACAAATAATGGGTCTTAAAAGATATCTATTTCCTGTGCCTTTTTTATCCCCTAAAATCTCATCATATTGGCTTGCCATCTTTACGCCTGTACCATATAACATTGCAAGTTCATTGATAGACGGGCTAAAGAGTGAGGTTATAGTACAAAATCAAAATGCTGCAAAATACTTTAATATTGTTCCAAAGAGTTTTAATGATGCCATTTTACAGGCTCTTCATGAGATAGAAACAAACCAAGTGCTAAGCAGATGGAGTGACAGTTTTGGAGATGTATGGGAAAAAGATCACGTAAAAGACATTGCGAATGCGGTGTTTATTGATAGGCAGGTAAGAGACATATCGCACGTAGATAGCTCAAAAATATTTGAATCTTTTATGTGTATCGGAGGAGAAAATGGGTGGTTTGGATATGATTTCTTATGGGAAATACGCGGATTTATAGATAAACTATTTGGCGGGTACGGCACAAACAGAGGGCGGAGAGACAGCTGTTCTCTAAGAATTGGTGACGGAGTCGACTTTTGGAAAGTTGCTGATGTAGTGCAAAATAGAAGATTGCTGCTATATGCCCAAATGAAACTTCCCGGCAAAGCTTGGCTTGAATTTATAATCGAAGATAATAAGCTTATACAAAGTGCCTATTTTTATCCAAAGGGCATCATAGGCAGGCTCTATTGGTATGCTTTGACTCCTGCACATTTTTTGATATTCAGCAATATGATAGACAATATTATCAAAAGATCAAACTCTAATTTACAAAAAAATAATTAACTGACTATGCGAAGTGCCGAGTAAGCCTCTTGAAGCAGTTGAAATTTTTGAGTGTAGTGCTTTATCATATGCGGTGCTTCTTGGAGGATTTTATCCGGATGGTACGCCTTAGCCAGCCTTTTATAACTGTCTCGCAGAGCATCTTGACTCGCTCCGATTGGGCATTGCAAAACTGTATAAAAATGATTTTTTTGAACTTCATCTTCATCTCTGCAAAGAGTTCCAAAGCTGAAATTTGCGAAGTCGCTGTATAGTTTGCTGATGAAACGTTCATTGTAGCTGTAACTGATTTGATAATGCAGGACATGGCGTTTATTTAGAGCTTTCTCAAGTCTTGCTTTTGCTCTATAGTCAGAAACATCAAGCACCAATGATGTGTCGGTTCCTCTCTCAACATAGACTTCAAGCTGAGAGCGAAGATAGCTTAAAACCCAAGAGTTTGGATAATCAAGCGAAATAAGCACCGTATCGCTGTTGTAGGCATAAAGATTTACTTTGACATTTTGCGGTTCTTCATCTTTGTTTAGTTCGACACGGATTGGCTGATTTCCAAATTTTAGCATGGAACGTAAAAAAAATTCATGAGAAAAGTCGTGTTTTGCGGCATGAAACTGGCTCAACTCTTTTATGAACTCTTCTCTAGCTTCAGTTAGAGTTTCGTTTCTAAATACCAGTACGGCTTTTTCCAAAAAAAGCATACCCCTTGAGTGATTACTTAAAAAATCCCTCATCCACTGAGTATTTAATGTATCAAAGTCTGTAGTAACGAGAATAAGATTATTTCTTAGCACAATCTCCATAAACATAACCTCTTTTGGACTGTTTTGCTATTTAAAGCAATAACAGTTCCAATTTTTTATGTCGATAAGAAAGTTTATTTTTTAAAATGATAAAGCGGCAGAAAGTGCGGTTGCTATCTCAGGAGAGACATAGCCTTTTGCATAGTTTAGAATTATGGGTGCAAATTGAGAAACCATGGAAGAATTCATTCCTAATGCTTCAAACTGGTTTGCAACACTTGCACTGCTCAGCAATGAAGCTGTAGAACCGCTGCTTAAAATATCACCTAACCCCGGAGTCTGTTTTGTCAACTCTGAATATTGCAAAGGCTGCATTTTGTTTTTTGCACTATTTAAAAGCACTGCCGTTCCACCGATTGCCTGAGTCGGCGTAACACCTAAAGAGGAGCTTAAAGAGCTTACAAGAGAGTTGTTTTGCGCTGTCGGGGTTTCTGCCAAACTGCCAGCCACAATCGGTGCGGCAGACTTTAATATAGATCCCATATCAAGTGCGGATAAATGCACACTAAACAAACTTATTGCTAAAAGTGCTGAAATTGTAACCTTTTTCATATCTGTCCTTTTATATCTATTTCGTAGATTATAACAGATATTTAGTTACTGATATCGCAAATATTGCCATACGCTTTTGGTTGTCTATCTCTTATAAGTCCCCAGTAATGTCTCTGTTTTTGGTTATCTTCTATGTCAAACTCTGCATAAAGAATTTCCTCTTTATCTCTTGAAGCCTCGGCAATCTTAGCTCCCGTATAGTCCGTTATAAAAGAAGAGCCATAAAAATTCAGAGTACATGTAGCACCTTTTTCTTCACCGATACGGTTTGCGACGACAACCGGAACTGTGTTTGTAGCGGCATGTCCCATTTGAACTCTCTGCCAATGCTCTTTTGAGTCAAGGTGAATCTCAGGCTCGCTTCCAATTGCAGTCGGATAAAAAATTATCTCAGCACCCATAAGCGTCAAAGCTCTTGCAGTTTCGCAAAACCACTGATCCCAGCAGATGCCGACGCCTATTTTGGCGTAAGCGGTGTCATATACTTTAAAACCTGTATTTCCCGGTTTAAAGTAGAACTTCTCTTCATATCCTGGACCATCAGGAATATGTGTTTTACGGTAGTTATCCATCACTTTGCCATCAGCATCGGCAACAACCAAAGAGTTAAAATAGCCCTCATCGCTCTTCTCAAAATAGCTGATTAAGATAACTGCATGCAACTCTTTTGCAAGGTTACTAAATCGTTCTATGAGTTTATTGCCCTCTCTAGGAGATGCCCATGAAAAATATTTTTCATCCATGTCTTTGCAAAAGTAGTAACCCTCAAAGAGTTCCGGTAAAAGTATGATCTGTGCGCCATTTTTTGCCGCTTCTCTTGCCAACTGCTCAGCTTTATCGACATTTGAGAGCTTATCTTGACTCATCTGCATCTGAATTGCACTTACTTTTACCATCTTACTCTCCGCTAAATCAACTTTGCTTTTTCAATTTTTTTTCTCTCAACCTTCATACGATCTTGAAACTTTTTGCTTCTATCTTTTGCGAAAACCTGCATATCTTCGATCTCATCCATCTCATCGACTATCTCAACTCCCAACAGAGTCTCTATGGCATCTTCAAGAGTAACGACACCTACAGTTTGTCCATAGTTGTCATATACTATAAAAAGGTGTGTTTTTCGCTTTACAAACTGGTCTATCAGGTTTGGAACAGGAAGATTTTCAGACACCATATGCACTTCATGAGAAATACTTTCTAATGTAATATTATCATTATCTTCATTGCTCTCTTCAAGAATTCTTTGATTAAAAACTATACCGACTACATCGTCAAGCGTTTCTCTAAAAATCGGTATACGAGAGTGAATATACATGCGATCATCTTCAATAGCTTCTTCAATGGTAGTAGAAGCAGGCATTGAAAAAACAACACTCCTTGGAGTCATAATATCTTTTGCTTTTATGTTTTTAAGCTTTAAAAGATTTTCGATCAGATCACTCTCTTTGCTTAAGATTGTTCCCTCTTTTTCACCCATCGCAACAACTGCCATAATCTCATCACGAGAAAAATTGCTTTGATGCTTTTTATTTTTTGATATGTAGTTAGTTAAGAACGACGAAACCCATGTAAAAGGAGTGGTAATCACAACCATAAGAGAGATGATATGCGCTGAGGGAACCAAAAGTTTTTTCCAGTAAAGCGCGCCGACTGTTTTAGGAAGAATCTCTGATAGATATAAAATCAACAGCGTTACCACAAAAGCCACAAGTGCTTGCCACTCTTCTCCGAAAAGAATCTGTGCTTGCGCTCCCACGCCTGCCGCACCCATAGTGTGTGCAAAAGTGTTGACGGTAAGTATTGATGAAATCGGTTTATCAATATTTGATTTTAGGTTTTTTAGCTTATTTACAAGAGTCTCATCATGGTCTTTGGACAAACTCTCGATATAGGAGTTGGTACTTGAAAGTAAAACTGCTTCTAAAACAGAACAAAGAAACGAGATTAAAATGGCAATTGAAAGATAAATTATCAGTAGCGTCATAGAGAAAGTCCTATATAAGCACGGGGGAAACTACGCGAGGCGGGGTCGCTTTGGGTCATTATAAAATTCCTTTAAATTTTTTAGGACGCAAGTATATCATAATTAAGTTACTACTCGGTTTCTGCAAACAAGCAGAGCCTCCTTAAGAAGAGACTCCTTTTTGTTTAACCGAAGAGTAGAGTGAAAGAACTATAAAGGCGATACCGATAAGCCCCGTAAATATTTCAGGTATATGAAACTTCATTCCAAAGAGCATAATAAAAGCCAAAATACCTATGGCATAGTGTGCGCCATGTTCTAGGTAGATATAAGAATCAAGAGTCTCTTTTTCTACCAAATAGATAGTCAAAGATCTCACAAACATAGCTCCGATACCAAGTCCTATCATAATGATCACGATATCTTTCGTAATGGCAAAAGCGCCTATAACACCGTCAAATGAAAAAGATGCATCTAAAACTTCGAGGTATAGGAAACCGCCAATGCTCCCTTTTTTAACTATGTCGGCAACAGGAGCATCGTTTTCTTCTTTTTCTAAAATAAACCCGATGATGTCGACGGCTACATAGATAACAATCCCCCAAAGTCCTGCCACAAGAACCGCCAGTTTATGCTCTTGATCTACAAAAGAGCTAAAAGAGAGTAGAACGACTAAAGAGATAAAAATTGATATCGCCTCTATTTTTCCTAAAAGACCGAGTTTCTCTTCAATAACCTCAAACCAATGAATACTTTTCTCATCATCAAGCATAAAATTAAGAAAAACAAGTAGTAAAAACATTCCTCCAAAAGCGGAAATTTCCGCATGATGCGCTATTAGTTTATTTGAGTATTCAGACGGATTATCGAGTGCCAGATTCCAAACTTCTATGAGTCCCATATCAGCAGTTTGTCCGACTATGACGAGAGGAAAAAGAAGCCTCATCCCAAAAACAGCCACCAAAATACCCACGGTTAAGAAAAGCTTTTTCCAGTACTCATCCCAAGTTTTTAAAATGGACGCATTAACGACTGCATTGTCAAAAGAGAGAGAGACTTCCATAAGAGCCAAGATAATCGCAACTGCTACTAGATTTAGCGCATTAATCCAACCTCCGAGTTTATACCCCCACCATGCAGCAATAAGCAGAGTGGCAAATGTAAAAATAAAAGAGAACCTAAAATATTTCAAACAAAATCCTTATAAAATAGTTTTGAAATTCTATCTATTTTTATCTTATTTTAATAATGTACCCAAAGCCAAACACTCTCTTGATTTTTTTTTATCATTTATTTGAAATATATCTATTCCATATAGAAACTAGAAATAAATTGAATTTTATACACAATAAAACTTTTTGCAACAAACTTGCAACAATACTGCTATATACTTCCGCCGTAAGTTAGTAACTAAGGAGGTAAATAGTTCTATGACACGTAAATTAATAAAATTATTTACTCTTATGTTTTTTACTAATCTGCAAAAAAACTATACACTTAAGCTTGTTTTAATATCATCTATGATAGAGAGAGAGAGACAACAAACTAACGATAACGATTATCGTAATCTAATGCACTCTAAATATTTACTTTTCCGCTCTATTTTTATCAAAAAAAATATCTCTAAATTCAAATCTAACTTACTTTCTTTGATCAAAAACATAAAAGGCAACCCTTCACAAAAAATAATTTTACTCTTTATAGCACATAAAATATTGAATGGAGAAATTCATATAAGGCACTAGTCTATTAATTGAGTCATTCCATAATCTTAAGAAAAAAATAATAAGGGAAATAAGGCGTAATGAAAAATCTAAGTATAAAAATCAAGTTGTTAATTTTAGTATCAGTTCCATTAATACTAATCTTAATACTTTCGGTAATTAATATAATGGAAACGTTAAACGTAAAAGAAAATCTTAAAATAACAAAAAACCGTATTTTAGAGGCGGAAGTATTAGCAACTGCAATACATTTTGTTCAAATTGAAAGAGGACTTAGTGTCGGATTTGTAGTAAGCAACGGTAAAAACAATAGTGATAAACTTCTATCAATAAGACAAAAAGTTGACAGTGCTTTAGAAGATATAAAAAAAGTTTACGCTTCTACACATGGAGATACCTCAGTTTTAAACTCTTTAAGTGATTTAAGCGAAAAGAGAGCTTCTGTTGACTCATTATCTATAAATGCTCCTGACACCAATGCATATTTTACAAAAAATATCAAAACATTTTTAGATGTTGCGTTAATTATACCTCCGCTTATTGATGATAAGGACGGAAGAAATATTATTCAGGCGTATACACATTTAGCTACATCTAAGGAGGCTTTAGGGCAAATCAGAGCAAATCTAAACGGTGCTTTTAGTAAAAATAGTTTTGTTGAAGATACTTTTTTTAAATTTGGCGGCAGCTTAGGTGCTTATAATGTGAATTTAGGCAAATTTGACGTATTGGCATCAGATAAAGTAAAGAGATTTTATAGAGATACATATAAAGGCGAATCTGTAGATAAAATCACTGCTATGATGGATATCGCAAGATCAAAAGGAATGAGTGGCGGATTTGGAGTGGAACCGTCAGTCTGGTTTAATGAAGCAACAACTTCTATAGATCTACTAAGAGACATTGAGCTTGAATTATACAAAGACGTTTTAAAGTTAGCTGATTTAAAAATAGAAAAAACAAATAGTGATATTGCCGTGTTATTATTGTCATTAGTTATCGTTCTTCTTCTATTTTTTATATCAGTTATTATAATATTTAAAAATATTACAGATAGTATTAAAAATATTCAAGCAGGTCTTTTCTCGTTTTTTACTTTTCTTAATCAAAAAACAGATAAAGCCGAATCAATCAACCTTGATTCTAAAGATGAATTCGGACAGATGGCAAAAGTCATAAATGAAAATATTTCTTCAATCGAAAAAGGACTGCTTGCAGATGCAAACACTGTGGCAAATGCAGTAGAAACTGCCAATAAAGTAAAAGCAGGTTACTTAAATGTACAAATAACCGTTTTGCCAAACAACCCTCAACTTGTAGAGCTTCGCAATGTTTTAAATGAGATGTTGGTAGGATTAAATGCAAATATAGAAAAAAGCTTAAATACATTAAAAATATATGCAACAAATAATTTTACATCAAGAGCCGATAAAGCTTCACTTGAAGGAGAAGTGGCAAGTTTGATTGACGGCATAAACAACCTTGGTAACGAAATCTCAACCATGCTCTCTTCTTCTCTAACAAACGGTCTAGATCTGCAGACTGAAGCCTCAACCCTAAAACAATCAGTAGAACTGCTGTTAACTTCATCCAACCAACAAGCTGCAAGTTTAGAAGAAACAGCAGCCGCAATGGAAGAGATGACATCCAATGTCCAAAACAATGTAGCTAAGTCAAACGATATGGCTCTTATGGCAACACAAACAGAT
>Ga0208246_1001045_pt1 | contig 17259 bp, 15 predicted proteins | sample RifOxyD2_FD_184039 | JGI IMG/M metagenome (GOLD analysis project Ga0208246, IMG submission 184039) | Soil microbial communities from Rifle, Colorado - Rifle Oxygen_injection D2 (SPAdes) | ecosystem: Environmental > Terrestrial > Deep subsurface > Rock core/Sediment | place: Rifle, Colorado... | reverse complement strand
TTTCCACCGAGCCGATTAAAATTGGATTCATCGGGCCGTTGACTGGCGATGCCGCCAATATCGGGCAAAATGTCCGCGCTGCAGTTGAAATCGCCGTCAACGAAGTAAACCAAGCCGGTGGAGTTGACAGCCGGACGCTTGAAGTTATTTATGAAGATGGGCAATGCACTGGCAATGTTGCATCTAATGCCGCTAACAAACTGATAAACATAGATAAGGTATCGTTGATTCTCGGTGGAGCTTGTTCGGGAGAAACATCTTCTTTTGCAGGAGCAGCTGAACAATCAAAAACGGCGGTACTTTCCTATTGTTCTTCGGCTCCAGCAATTTCTCAAGCCGGAGATTACATCTTCAGAAATTATCCGTCTGATTTGTATCAAGGATCATTTGGCGCAGAGTATGTTTATAACAAACTTAGTAAAAAGAAAATTGCTATTCTTTATGCAAAGTCGGACTGGGGCAACGGCATTAAGAATGTTTTCGTAAAGAGATTTAACGAACTCGGAGGGACAATCCTTGCCGAGGAAGGTTACGAGCAAACAAGCCGCGATTTAAGAACGCAATTAACGAAAATCAAGTCAGCAAATCCGGAGCTTGTTTACTTTCTGGGTTACACCGAAGCATCAATACCCGGCATAAAACAAGCCAAAGAACTGGGGCTTAATGCACCTCTCTTTGGTGGTGATGCGTGGGATGATTCAAAGATATGGACAGATGTTGGCTCGGCTGGCGAAGGAGCAATGTATTCTGTGGTGTACGCTCCACTCAACAGTGATTTCAAATCGAAAATGAGGACCAAAATAGGGAACGATGAAATTACGATTTGCACTCCGCAGGCATACGATGCGGTAAAACTTATCGCGAAAGTGATTGAAAAAGTAGGAATTAACGCAGAAGCAATTAAGAACGAACTCTATAAAACAAGTTATACAGGCGGTGTTTCTGCATCAGAAATAAAATTTGATTCAAACGGTGATCTAGTGGGAGCAAATTACATCGTCAAGGTAGTTCGGAACGGAGAAGCTGTCGAGGCAAAATAAAACAGCTGAAACATTCTACAAAATTGCCTCAATACAATTGAGGCAATTTTGTTGAGGATAAGCATCAAAAAAGATATAATCTAGGTACATGGACATACTCCCGCAACTTATTATTAACAGTATTATTGCCGGAGCGATTTATACTTTAATCGCCCTCGGTTTTAATCTCATCTACGGCGCGACAAAGTTTTTTAATTTAGCACATGGCGTAATGGCGGCAGTCGGCGGCTATTCGGTTTTTTATTTTGCTAAAACATTGGGACTGGATATTTACCTAGCGGCCGTTATTGGGGTACTGATTACTGGACTTGTCGGCTATGGATTGGATAGATTAGTCTATTCACCTTTGCGAAAACGCAAAGCGTCCAATATGGTTTTGTTGGTCGCTTCACTCGGAGCGTTTACCGCCATACAAGCAATTATTGCCATTTTATTTACCAGCCAATTTAAGACGCTTTCGCAGGGTGTCGGCACACAGAGAATTTTTGAAGTTTTCGGTGGCGTCATAACACAAACCCAGATTATTATAATACTCGCCGCTATTTTGGTTATGGTTGGTCTTGTTTTACTTCTTTATAAAACACAGCTCGGCAAAGCGGTGAGAGCAATCAGCGATGATGAGGAGGTAGCGCGAATTGTCGGCATAAATACGAATAAAGTCATCAGCTACACTTTCTTTATCGGTTCAGCGATTGCCGGACTTGCCGGAATTTTAGTTGGTTTTGACACCGGAATTGAGCCAACAATGGGATTAAGTTTATTGCTCAAGGGAGTTATTGCTTCCATTGTTGGCGGAATTGGCAACATTTATGGCGGAGTTTTTGGCGCGTTTCTTTTGGGATTTGTAGAAAATTTCGGCATCTGGAAGATATCGGGAGAGTGGAAAGACGCCATCGCTTTTGCCTTATTGATTATATTTCTGATTTTCCGACCAAAAGGAATTATGAATAAATGATATGGAGTATTTAATTCACTTAGCAATTCTGTTCTCTATCTATGCCATGCTCGGCGTTGGTTTGAACTTGGTTGTTGGCTATACCGGTCTTTTGTCTGTAACTCACGCCGCTTTTTATGGAATCGGCGCCTATGCTACGGCGATACTTTTAACCAAAACCGGCGCGGGATTTTTTGCTTCTATTATTTTAGGGATGATTGTAGCAATCGCGGTAAGTTTTCTCATCGGCATAGTTTTATCTAAATTCAAGGGCGATTATTACGCTCTTGGCACTTTCGGATTTAATACGATCGTTTTCGCGATTTTCCTCAACTGGCAGAGTTTAACGAGAGGACCTCTAGGTATTCCCGGAATTTCAAAACCGGAATTGTTCGGCATTAACTTTGCCGACAATTTAAATTTTTTGATTCTCGCCCTAGTATCTTTAGGTTTAATCTATTTCATTTCTCGTTTTATCGTCAATTCTTCTTTTGGTCGAGTGCTTAAGACGATTAGAGAGGACGAGGAAGCGATTCAAGTGTTCGGATACAATACTTTGTACTTCAAACTCGCTATTTTTGTAATTTCGGCCGCGATAGCGGCTGTCGCGGGTTCTTTCTTTGCTTCCTACATTACTTTCGTTGACCCTTCCAGTTTTAGATTGATGGAATCAGTATTTATTTTAGCAATCATTATTTTGGGTGGACTGGCTAACTTGCGCGGCTCAATTTTGGGAGCTTTGTTTTTGATACTTCTGCCGGAAACTCTACGTTTTGTCGGCTTTCCGGCTGACATAGCAGCTCAAATGAGGCAAGTTGTGTACGGAGTTATTTTGATTTTGCTCATGCTTTACCGGCCACAAGGATTAATAGGCGAATACAAACTATGAAAATACTTGAGACAAAAAATCTTACAAAAAGATTTAATGGCGTTCATGCCGTTGATTGCCTTTCAATCGGAATAGAAAAAGGAAGCATTACCGGCATTATTGGACCAAACGGTTCTGGCAAAACCACGCTCATCAATCTTTTAAGCGGCGTGCTTCCGATGGATAGCGGAGAAATGATTATTGGCGAAGCTCAAAAACTTACTCGCATATTGCCGCATCAAATCTCTTTTTACGGTATTACTCGCACCTTTCAGAATGTTCGGCTTTTCGAACAAATGACGGTGTTGGATAACATCTTGGTTGTCGTAACCGAACGGAATGTTTTCAGCGCATTTTTTGAAAAGCATACGGAATATCATCGAAAACTCGCTGAGGAAGTATTGCAAAAAATCGGGCTTTGGGAAAAAAGAGAACAATTAGCCATCAATCTTTCTTACGGACAAAGGAAGCTTTTAGAAATCGCCAGAGCACTTGCGATGAAATCAGAAATTTACCTTTTCGACGAGCCGTTTGCCGGACTTTTTCCGGAGATGAGAAAGGTTGTCTCCGGTATTATTCAGGGATTGAAACAAGAAAATAAAACCATAATTTTAATCGAACACGATATGGGTTTAATTCGCGAGCTTTGTGATTATATTTTTGTAATGGATGAAGGTAAATTGTTAGCCGACGGCAAGCCGGATCATGTTTTAGAAAAAAGAGAAGTGATCGAGGCCTATCTTGGCGAATGAGTATGGAAAAAGAAACTTTACTACAACTTCAAAACATTTCAGTTCACTACGGCGGCGTCAAAGCGCTTGACGGTGTTGATATTTCGCTTGATGAAGGAGAAATTGTAGCGTTGATGGGGCCTAATGGCGCGGGTAAATCAACGATATTAAAGACGATTTTCGGCTTGGCGCCAATTCATTCCGGAAAAGTTTTATGGCATGAAAAGGAAATTAAGCCGATTTCCCATGAAGTTGTACAAAGAGGCATTGCTTTCGTCCCGCAAGGCAGACGAGTTTTTGGAAATTTGACGGTTGAGGAAAATCTGGAAATCGGCGGTTTTATTGTTGGGGATAAACAAGAATTGAAAAGACGCATAGCGGAAGTTATGGAAACTTTTCCGGTGTTGAGACAGAAGAGAAAGGCTAAAGCAGGAACACTTTCTGGCGGACAACAACAAATGCTCGCATTAGCAAGAGGATTGATGACTGACCCTAAAATTTTGCTTCTTGACGAACCTTCGCTCGGCCTTGCGCCGAAAATCGTTAAAGAAGTTTTTGCAAAAATCAAGGAAATAAACGAGAAGCACAAAACGGCCATTATGGTAGTTGAGCACAATATTAAATCGCTACTTGAAATCGCTCACCGCGCTTATGTTTTGGATAAAGGCAAAGTGGTGATAAAAAATACAGCAGACCGCATTTTGGAAAGCGATGTTTTGGAAAAAATATTCATGGGAAAATCGGTTTGACTTAACCCCCCGCCAAAAAACCCAAAAAGGAATCCGCCGCGCATTCCTCCCGCACCCTCCTGCGCGGCGGATACCAAATCCCGCCGTTTTGAAAAAAGAGCCGAGGCAAAGCAAATCCTTTTCCTCCCGCAAAAATAGTTTTGCTTTGCCTCGTCCGCACCGCATTTCGCCCCGCCACACTGCCCGAATACTTGGAGGGCAGAACACCAAAAAGAAAAATGTCCTTTCCATTTTAGAAAAAATCGGTCGCGCGCAAATCCGAAAAGTAAGGAACTTTTTTCTTTTTGGTGTTGCCGAGTGAAGCGAGGCCGTGGCGGGGCGATTTCCATTAGTTACGAATTTTTGATAAAATAGGTTCGAGTGAAGTCATAAAGACACTCAATTAATCTCTGGAAGTAGAGGTGGCGGATTTCTCAAGAGCCTTAGCCTTGGCGGCCAACGCCTTAAGAGCCGGTACTTTCTCTTCTAATTCTTCAACGGAATGAAAGCCATGATACGAAAGACCGTTGATAATCAAGGCCGGTAGATCCGATTTGACTTTATAAATTGACACAAGAGTATCAATGGCGCCAACATCAAAGTGATAATCAAATGAATATACCCGTAGATCCGGATATCTATCTCTAAGCGCCGTTAAGACATACCCCATCTTTTCGCAATCCTCGCAAACATCTTTAGTTGAATAAAAATAAAGAATAAAAGTCGGTTTGATACCGCACTTTTCCGTCAATCGTTTCATCAGAAGATAATCTTTTATTTCCAACAAAAAGTATGAGCGTTTCAAATATTCAAGATCCCCAGTGTTTAATTCAGTTTGATTTTCGGCATAAGTCAGCCTTTCTCCGATAGAACCAAGTTCTTTGGAAAGAAAGCCGGGGCCGATATCTTTGCAAGATGTTTCTTCCAACAACATAAATTGGGTTTCGGACGAAAGAATATCCAACGCTACTCGATTTTCAATCGCGCGGACATCTTCAAGTTTTTTCTGGCCTAAGATATTTGATACATAGATAGCGGTACCAAAAATAATAGCGGTGATAGTAAAGGCAGCAATATATTTCTTAGAATTAATCATTTCGGCAAATTATATTAAATTACTTCCAACTTATTTGTCTTTTAAAAACCGTGCTGAATACGGCCTTTGCCAGCCACAAGGGTACAATGAAAACATAAATGATAAGATAGTAAAAAACTCCTCTGGTAATTGTAAATTGACCGTCGGTCAGCTTAATGGCAAGATATAAAATGACAAAAGTTAATATAATGGCACTTAAGGTCAAAAAGGGTACCACACCTGTATTAATGAAGAACCAGTCGAAAGTGGGGGATTTCCAAGAGAATCCTATTATTTGAAACTTCGTTAAAGTGTCAGAAACGCTGGAAAGATTATTCCAAAGGACGCGAGCGGCAAGATAGAGAGTGGAGAAGATCGAGGAAGTGGCAATAGGTAAAATAAAAAGACCAATATGTCCATATTTTCGATTAAAAAACAGTTCCTTATAATCTATAACGTTGTTTAAAAAACCATATGTCCAACGCACCCTCTGTTTAAAGAGCGTCGGAAATCTAAGTGGTGTTGTTGTATAAACATGCGCCCCGTGAGAATTCACTATTTTATAGTGATTTTTCTGTAAACGTAAGGCCATCTCCAGATCTTCAGTATGGTGCGCGTGACGGTAACCGCCAAGTTCTTGAAATACTTTAGTGCGAAAAATGGAAAATGGCCCTGGTGTTACATAGAGCGCACCGAGAGAAGAAAGCATGCGACGAAGGAAAATGCCCCAACTATATTCAATTTTTTGAACGTATTGCAGAATAGTTGTCGGATTATATACCTTAATTGAAGGGGTAACAGCCATAATGTCCGCATTATCAAAAAAAGGCACTATTTTTTTAAGAGCATTAGTATTGACAAACGAATCGGCGTCAAGGCATCCTACCAGATCGCTTTTTACCAATTCCAAGGCTAAATTCAGCGCCGTATGTTTGCCGCCATTTTTTTTCCATAAAAGATTGATCTGAGAACGGTCCTTAAACTGCATAAGCCGAGAACGCGTTCCATCAGTCGAACCATCATCGACAACAATAATAGAAAGTTTTTCTCGTGGATAATCTAAATTCAAAAGTGAAGAAATGGTACTTTCGACCGTAAGTTCTTCATTAAAACAGGGCACAATTATAGTCACAGTTGGAAACCATTTGATATTCTTTCCAACATACTTATCTTCCCAACCCAATTCCTCTTTCACTTCAAAATAAGTAATAAGAAGAAAAACCTCAAAAAAGAGGGTGATGAAAAGAGAACAATAGAGAATAAATGTTTGAATCTCAACCATTGCGATAAGGCACACTATACCATAAGATATGGGATTATGCCTGAAAATATAGTTATCCGATCGGACGAAGAAAGGCGGCTTCGTGAGATTCTAGAAACTAAAAGCGATCCAGAATCAGAACGTTTAAGGAGATTTTTAAACATGCCAGATTTATCCCGCACACCTGGCAGTCCCATTAATGAAATCGTTAAGCGTTTTATCAATATTCCTGATTTTAAGGGATTTGACATTATCGAGGTACCAGAAATAGTACCGGCGGATATTAGTTTCGATCTATTTGATTTCCCAGCTGATCATCCCGCCCGCTCAAAATCTGATACTTATTACGTCGATGATAAGCATATTTTACGGACCCATACGACAGTTATGTGGTATTACTATTTACAGAATCCCGGTGTCCAGAAACGCATGACTTCAGGCAAACCTGTAGGTTGTTTTTCATTCGGTAAGGTATATAGGAAAGATGAAATTGATCGTAGCCACATGAATGTCTTCCACCAAATAGATGGCTGGTACTTAGTTCCTAAGGATAAGAAAATAATCGGAACTGAAGATTTGGAAGTAGCTTTGCGAGCAATTGCCAAAGAAGTGTTCGGTTCTGGTGCCAAATTAAAAATTTTTCCAGATACGTTCCCTTACACCGATCCTTCTTTACAAATGGAGGTGGAAAGGAATGGCACATGGCTTGAGGTGTTAGGAAGTGGGGTGGTTAAGAGCAGTGTTTTAGAAAAATTTGGTGTTGATTCTTCAAAATGGAATGGTTGGGCTTTTGGTCCAGGTATTGAACGATTAGCAATGGTGAGCATGGAACTACCAGATATTCGTCTTTTGTGGTCAGAGGATGAGAGGGTTAAACGACAATTAAAACTTGGTAATAAGTATAAAGAGGTTTCTAAATTTCCTTCAATTGTAAGAGATATCTCATTTGTTGTGGATAAGAATTTTGTACCCAATGATTACTTCGATGTTATTCGGGATATCGGAGAAGATTTGATAGAACAAGTGGAACTATTAGATAAATACGAAAACTCTGACAAATTCGGGGGAGGGAAGTTAAGTTATACTTTCCGGATTACTTATCGAAGCCTCGAAAGAACCCTGACAAATGAGGAAATCAATAAAATTCATTCTAAAATCGAAGAGAAAACAAAGGCTGATTTTAAGGGCAAAATCCGCCTAGAATAAGTCACTTAAATACCTTTCTTTTAAGGCCCATTTATGCTAAAATGGGCGCATAAAATACATATGCCGAAATCAGCTAAACCAGCCAAGAAAACGGGCGCGTACAGCGCCGAATCCATCACAGTTTTAGAGGGACTTGAGCCAGTACGTAAACGCCCCGGCATGTATATTGGTACTACCGGCCCTGATGGTCTCCATCATCTTGTCACGGAGATTTTTGACAATTCTCGTGACGAAGCCATGGGCGGATTTGCCGACGATATAGAGATAACTCTTTTGCCAAACAATCAGATTCGCGTGGTTGACAATGGCCGAGGTATTCCTATCGATATTCACAAACAGACAAAAGTTTCTGCTCTGGAGACCATTATGACAACGCTCCATGCCGGAGGTAAATTTGACGGCGAAAGTTACAAGGTTTCTGGAGGATTGCATGGAGTCGGCGGTTCAGTGGTTAATGCCCTTTCTATATATTGTCGAGCCGAGGTGCATCGAGACAGTGGCATTTATATTCAAGAATACAGTCAGGGTAAGAAAAAGAGCGCGGTCAAAAAAATTGGCACCTCCAAGCTCCACGGCACTATTATCACTTTTCAACCGGATCCGATTATTTTCCCGGATATTAATTTTAACTTTGAACGCATCGTAAATCATCTGCGTCAACAGGCTTATTTAGTCAAGGGTTTGCGCATTTCGGTTATTGACGCCCGCGCAGCGGAAGTCTGGCCCTCTCGAAAAAACGCCGAGTTTCCGGAAGGAATTTTTTATACCCGCGAACTTGGTCTAAACGCGCCTTCAATGTCTTTCTATTTTGATGGTGGACTTATGTCTTTGGTACGATTTGAAAACGAACATAGCAAACCGATACATAAGAATATTTTTTATGTTGCAAAAAATGCCAACGGCAATGACTACGAGACGGTAGAAGTGGCTCTTCAGTATGTTGATGATATTTCTTCCCGTCTTTTACCCTTTGCCAACAATATTTACACGGCCGAAGGCGGCACGCACGTCACCGGCTTTAAAACCGCTTTGACTAGAAGTCTAAATACTTATGCCCGGAAGAATAATTTGGTAAATGAAAAGGAGGATAATTTCACTGGAGATGACGCGCTTGAAGGTCTCACCGCTGTCATTTCGATTAAATTGCGTGAGATTCAATTTGAAGGACAAACCAAGGCTAAGCTCGGCAGTGTGGAGGCGCAAAGCATGGTCACCACCATCTTTGGTGAGGCCTTCTCCGCCTATCTTGAAGAAAATCCGGATGATGCCAGGAGTATTATTCAGAAAGTGATACTCGCACTCAAGGCGAGAAAGGCCGCCAAGGCCGCGAAAGATTCTGTGCTTCGCAAGGGCGCGCTTGAGGGTATGACATTGCCCGGTAAACTTGCTGATTGCCAGTCCCGTTCAGCCGAAGAATCTGAACTCTTTATCGTGGAGGGAGATTCCGCCGGCGGTACAGCCAAACAGGGAAGAGACAGGCGGATTCAAGCCATCTTGCCTTTACGCGGCAAGATTCTCAATATTGAACGCGCCCATCTTGATCGCATGCTTGCTAGCGAACAAATTAAAAATTTAGTGGTCGCCTTCGGCACAGCAATAGGAGACACTTTCGATATCACCAAACTTCGTTATCATAAAATTATCATCGCCACCGATGCCGATGTTGACGGCGCTCATATCCGAACTCTCTTATTGACGCTTCTCTATAGATTTTTCCGTCCGCTTATTGATTCTGGTTTTGTTTATATTGCCCAACCGCCACTTTATAAAATTAAAAAGGGGAAGGAGATTGTCTACGCTTATTCAGATACGGAGCGCGATAAAAAAGCTGTAGAGGGAGCCGACGTTCAACGCTACAAAGGTCTCGGAGAAATGAACGCCGAAGAACTTTGGGAAACAACTATGGATCCGAAAGCCAGAATTCTTAAACAAGTTAATGTTGAAGATGCGAGAGAGGCAGATCGTATTTTTGACATTCTAATGGGCAGTGATGTCCCTTCCCGTAAGTCTTTTATCCAATCTAACGCCAAAAAGGCTGTTCTAGACGTGTAAAATAAAAAAATAGTTTCTTTTTATATGACCAATACCTAATTATTATTGGCTATTTTTTATTGTGGACAACATGTTGATAAAAAGTGGATAACTTTAGTAGTGTTGTGGAGAGGAGTGGTATAAGATGTTTCTTAGTGGGAAACAGTGGTAAGAGCTATGTTTATCGGCGAATACACACACACCGTTGATGAAAAAAATCGCTTTTCTTTGCCTGCGAAATTTCGTAAGGAGCTCGGTAAGAAAGTAGTTGTGACTCGCGGCAAAGATCATTGTCTTTTTCTGTATCCCACGAAGACCTGGATTTCCATCTCGGAGGAGGTGAAAAAACTCGGTCACGTTGAAAGCGACCATCGCTACACGCGGTTCACTTTCTCCGGCGCATCTGAAGTAGAGATCGATTCTATAGGTAGGATTCTAATCCCCGAATTTTTACGAGAGTTCGCGGGCTTGAAAAATCCGATTGTCATCACCGGCGTTCACGATAGAGTGGAAATCTGGAATGTCTCAAGCTGGTCAGCGTATAGAAAACGACTTGAATCAGAATATGCATAAGTCCGTTCTTTTACACGAAAGTATCGAAGCCCTTGATCTTAAACCAGGTAAAATATTCGTCGATGCTACATATGGTGGCGGAGGGCATAGCAAAGAGGTGGGGAGGCTATTTCCTGCGGTTGAGGTAATTGCTATCGATCAAGATCCCGAGGTAGATGCAATTCGAGCAAATTTCAGAGACCTGGATAAAGTCGTGGCACGAAAGGTTGATGCCATCCTTTTCGACTTAGGTATTTCAACCGATCAACTTGAACAGTCGGGAAGGGGATTCACTTTTCTCAAAGACGAACCGCTGGATATGCGAATATCCGGAGAGGGAATTACAGCGTCAGATATCTTGAACTCATGGGATGAATCCGCTCTCGAACTCGTTTTGCGAGGCTTCGGGGAAGAGAGCAATTCAAGAAGAATCGCTCGCGAGATTGTGGAGGGGAGAAAAGTTAAACCCTTCGCTACCACATTTGACCTTGTCAAAGTTGTAGGAAAGAGAAGGGGTAAGATTCACCCGGCCACCAAGACTTTCCAGGCCCTGCGCATTGCAGTCAACGAAGAACTCGCAAATCTTGAAACAGGATTGGAAAAAGGATTCCAAGTTCTCGGACCAAACGGAAGGTTTGCGGTGATTTCCTTCCATAGTCTGGAAGATCGGATAGTGAAAAATTTTTTCCGAAAGAAAATTAAGGAAAAATTGGCCAGACAAATCACAAAAAAACCCATCGTTCCAAACATTGAAGAAATTAAAAGAAATCCTCACTCACGCAGCGCCAAATTGAGAGTTATTGAGAAAATTTAATAAAGAAATAAGTTGAATAAAATGCAAAAGACACAAATAATTTCATACGACAAGCGAGTCCAACTTTTTTGGGCTTTGATAACTATTTCAATACTCTCTATTTTTATCTATATCTATGCCGTCAATGTCATCGCCAGAAATATTGCCTTAAAACAAGATTTGGAGAAACAAATGGCGGATATGTCAGCCCATTTTGACTCATTGGAGTTCGCCTATATCGAACTTAGAAACAACGTCACCCTTGAACTTGCGTATCAACGCGGGTTTAAGGAAGCGAAGTCTCCGCTTTATATCTCTCGCACCCGCCCTCAAGCTCTTTCATTCAATACATCTAGCCGTTAAAACTTATGCGCAAGCCAAGAAACAGGCTGCGTCTCCTATCTTTCTTTATAGTCATTTCTGCCCTCCTACTTGTAAGTAGACTCTATGTCGTACAGATAGTGTCGGGACAAAATTTCGAAGCTAAAGCAGGGCGTCAGTATACAGCCGGAACAAATTACTTCGATCGAGGTTCAATCTATTTTACGACCAAAGAAGGCACCTTGATACCGGCAGCCAACATCAAATTGGGATTTGTTGTGCACCTAAATCCGAATATTTTAAATCAGCGTGACGATCTGGAGGAAATTTATATGACCATTAATAGTATCATTCCGATTAGTAAAGAAGATTTCTTGGCTAAAGCCAAAAAGAAAAATGATCCTTATGAAGAATTGGCCGGGCGCCTGACAGTTGATGTGGCAGAAAAAATTCGAGCGCTTAAAATTTCTGGTCTCAATGTTACTCAAGAAAGATGGCGCGCCTACCCAGGTGGAGGTATGGCGGCACATGTCATAGGTCTTATCGGCTATTTGGACAATGAACTTGCCGGACGATACGGATTGGAACGCTTCTATGAACCGGTGTTAAGGAGAAGCAAGGATAGCGTATTTGTCAATTTTTTCGCCGAGATTTTTTCAAATATGAAAAAAGCAGTTGATGCAGGTGAGAATTTTGAGGGAGATATTGTCACCACCATTGAACCGTCAGTGGAAGCGTTTCTGGAAAGTGAAGTGAAGAAAGTAACCGAGAAATACACTTCGGATTTTACCGGTGGCATAGTGATTAATCCAAAAACAGGAGAGATTTTTGCCATGGCATTCACTCCAACTTTCGACCCAAACTTTCCGCAACAGGAGAAAAATTCGGCTGTCTTTAGAAATAGATCTGTAGAAGATCGCTATGAGATGGGCTCAATCATAAAGGCTCTCACTCTCGCGGCCGGACTTGACTCTGGAGCCATTACAGCCAAAAGCACATATAATGACCCAGGGTGTATGACTCTCAATACTAGGACCTTCTGCAACTATGATGGTAAATCTCACGGCTCCGGCCTTTCGATGCAAACAGTACTCAATAAATCACTCAATACCGGAGCCGCTTTCGTGGCTTCTCGTATGGGAAACCTCAATTTTAGTAACGCTATGCTCGCCTTCGGTCTGGATACTACTACCGGTATCGACTTGCCAAACGAGGGCAAAACCCTCGTCTCAAATCTCAAGACCAATCGCGATTTGGAATTGGCGCAAGCTTCTTTCGGCCAAGGCATTGCCCTTACTCCCATCAACACCCTTCGTGCCTTATCGGCTTTGGCCAACGGCGGCACTCTTATCACTCCTCATCTAGTTAAAAAAATTAAATATAAACTGGGACCAACTAAAACCATAGTTTATCCCGGAGCAGAAGAAAGAGAGCGCGCCTTGAGTCAGGAAGCTTCAGTAGAAATATCACGGATGTTAACTGAAGTGGTGGATCGATCTTTGCGTGAAGGCCGAGTCCGACTTGATAATTACAGTATCGCCGCCAAAACCGGTACCGCCCAAATCGCCAAGCCCGGCGGAGGAGGATATTATGATGACCGTTATCTTCATTCTTTCTTCGGTTATTTTCCGTCATACGAACCGAAGTTTCTAATCTTTCTCTACACCTACTATCCAAAAAATGTTCAGTACGCGTCGGAAACTTTGACGGAGACTTTTATAAATGTCACTAAATTCCTCATCAACTATTACGATATTCCACCGGACAGGGAAACCCCACCACCATCACGCAGTTGATTCGTTGCATCTTTTTCGCTATTGTTTCTAGATTAAAGGCCTCATCGTCTAATAGTCAGGACGGAAGCTTCTCAAGCTTTAAATCCGGGTGCGATTCCCGGTGAGGTCATAGTTTTAAACCCGGTTCGACCGAGATGGCAACATCGTCGATATCACAGACACCGCTGACACAGGCAAGTTCCGCCTTCTGATCAAGTTCATTAGTCTCTTCATATGTCACAATTTTTGAGAAATCAATGTGCTCAAAGCGTTTTAACATTTCTTTATAAGTTTTTTCGTCAACGGCTTCATACGGCGCAAGTTTATAGACATGATTGTCTCTAGGTAGAAAGGCTAAGCCGCCGATAATATCCCAATTTTTATAAATCCAATTTGCCACATCGATCCATTCATCATCACCGATAGAGATAGTGGTGGAAGGATTATGTTCTGTAAAGTTCTCCTTAACCATCTTCCAGTATTCCAACTGCTCGATCGCGCTCTGATCATTTTTAAAGATCGCGCGGTCCGGAGCTTTCACCGGGAAATCCAAAACAAAAGTAGTGGCATTCTCAATAGTTTGGCTGACTTCGGGATGAAAGGGCACACCTTGATCACGAAGCATTTTGAAAAGCGCATCAGTCGAGGCAATGCGTACTCGCCTGATGTAGAAAGCGGAATGTCTCGGATGAATACCGGAAGAAGAATCAACTGTTTGAGAAAGATTTCCCGACGGCTTGACGCAAGTTACGCAGGTGGATTGATTAAGACTGAAACGCCTGGCATATACTTTATTTATTTTCACAGCTTCATCGCGCATTTTTCGCATTATCTCCGGTTTGCGTACCGCGGGACAATCCCATTGCCCGGTGATAGAAACGCCGAGCAGGGCTTCCTTTTTACAATTTCTTTTCCATTCTTTTGAAAGAAAGGGGAAATTGGTAAGTAACGCTTGATATGTACCGAGGATAGTAGCAATTCTGACTTTGTTTAAGAGAGTAGCTTCCGTATCTTCCGCGCGCGCGACAACTTCCGACAAATTGCAAAATTGTTTGGATTGTAAAATAATTTCACCGCATGGATTACCTCCCCAGCGCGGCATTGTTTCCGGCGTGAATTGAGCCAAACGACGTTTCGGCAAAGTAAATTGTAATCCGCCACGGTTATATATCCCTCGCTCACCGGCGCCGGATTTCATTAAAGCAATCCACTCGTCCATAAACTCCACGTTTGTCGGTTTGGTTTCATAGACGGCGGAATTATTGGCAAGCATCCGTTGCGGGTCCGTGTGCCAAAACTGTCCCTTTTTCGAATCACGGACAGCATCATCCTCTAAATCAGAAAGGGAAATCATAGCGCTTCGGCGCACGCCTCCGGCTACCACAATGTTGCCGATTTCACAGATAATGTCGTGGGCATCAATGTTTTCCAATCGCTTGCCTTGTCGAGCCAGCATTTTTCTTCTGGTAAAAACCAGAAGCTCACGCAAAGGTTCCGGTCCGGAAGCTTTACCCCCCATGGTTTTGAGCCGCGCACCGGCGGGACGAATTTGAGAAAAATCAAAATCAATATCTAAACCGTTCGCCCAGGTTTCCATACCCAGTGTCAGCGCGTCGCACCAGCCTTCTTTGCTATCAGGCACAACAAGGGTCGCCAATTTCTTTCCAGTCTGGCGTTTGATTTGTGGCAATTTCTGAATATTTTCACTTTCAACCGACCAGCCGGCACCGGTACCCGACATGGAGATGTACATAATCTCCGAGAAATCACGAAATTTTTCCGGAGCAATGTAAGAACAATTGTAAGCGCAAATATTGTTGACACGAGCGGCGTTACCGGCAAACTGTAGAAGTCTCATGGACGGCATGGCCTCCTGTTTCAAAATTGCTTCTCTCACTTCGGAGTACTCGGACTCTTTTAATTTCTTTCCAAGATTCTCTCTCATGAAATCCACATATCGATCGACTGTTTCAATCCAAGCTTCTCGGCGATTCTCCTCCGGAATCCATTTGGAATAGGTTCGATAATAAATAAATTCGCCCAGTTTGTTTCTAAAATATTTTTTACTTTCGGCAACCAGTTTTTTAACCTTTTGCGGGACTTCCACACCTTTATAACGGAGCTTGGTTCTTTCTTCTCGATAGAGAATATAAGCTTTGGCCGTCGCTAGAAACTTCTGGAGCATCAATTCCGCCTCAACCAAATCCTGAACCCCCTCGACTGTCGGAGTCGTGATGGAACCATCTTCTTTCGGTATCAATAATTTCTGTAAAACAGCTTCGGCAACTCTTTCCGGCGCGCCGATTTCGAATTCTTTAGCAGCGTGCATCGCTTTTTCCACCGCACGGGCAATTTTATCAATGTTAAAAGACACAACTGAGCCGTCTCGTTTGATGATTGATGAAATTTTTTTGGATTTATGAGTAGAGACAGATTTTTTCATGACGTAGTATGTTATTGTATGTTATTTTTATAATTATTGATACATTATAAAACATATAAAGATGTTTGGGTAAGAAAAAAGGGGGACAACTCTTTGCAAAACAAAAATGACTCTCTTGCAAGTCAGACAACTATCGCGTCAACTACTTCTTTAACCAAACTACCGTCTGCCCTGCCCTTAAGCTCTTTCATAACAAAACCAATAAATTGGTTTTTGTTACCCCGCGTAGCCTCTGGCGTAGTAGGGTCAGTTAATTTTAATTTCACATACAACACTATCTCATCTCTAGACATTTGAACTGGAAGATAAGTCTCTAAAATAACAAGCTCCGATTTTTCTGTCTCCACTAAATCCTTTCGCCCGCCTTTTTCAAATTGCTCTATAGAATCTTTTCTTTGTTTTACAGCCCTTCCAATGACAGAAAGCGCTTCTTCATCCGAGAGTTCCTCGTCCGGCTTCCTTTTCTTAGCAACAGCTTCATTGGTAAAAGAGGCAAGCAGACCACGAATAACATTGAGACGCAGACTGTCCTTCGCTCTCATGGCTCCAACCAGCTGGCCCTTAATATCTTGATGCAGTGACATGTTATAATCTTACCATGAATTTAACCTTGGTCATTCTTTTCATTTTAATCGTATCAAATATTGCCCTGTTTTTTATTCTCCTGCGCCCGAAAAAAGAAGTTGAAAATCAAAGCGATGGATTAATTTTACTTCAAAATCAAATGCAGAATATGAATAAGATGGTCAACGACAATATTAAAGAAATTATAAAAGGCGTCACTAAACTTGATGAGACTAATCGCCAAGTAGTTTCGTTCGCCGATCAACTGCAATCTCTCCAAGATATTTTAAAAAATCCGAAACAACGCGGCGTGCTCGGGGAATATTATCTTGAAACCTTACTGAAAAATGTTTTGCCTCCCGGCTCGTATCAAATGCAATACGCTTTTCCCGACGGCACAATCGTCGATGCCGCAGTTTTTGTCAAAGATAAAATTATTCCCATTGATTCAAAATTTTCTCTGGAAAATTACAATCGTATCGTAGAAGAAAAGAACGAAACAGAAAGAGAGAAACTTGAGAAGGCTTTCGTAGCCGACCTTAAAAACCGCATTGCCGAAACTTCTAAATATATCCAGCCGGGGCAGGGAACAATGGACTTCGCCTTCATGTTTATTCCACACGAGGCGATTTACTATGATCTAATTATTAATAAAATAGGTGCCCTCAAGGAAGATTCGGAGACTCTTATTCAACGCGCCGCCGCCAAGTATCATGTTTTAATAGTTTCGCCAACTTCATTTTTGGCTTATCTCCAAACGGTACTACAAGGACTTAACGCGCTCCATATCGAAGAGAAGGCAGTTGAGATAATTAAAAGAGTTGAGGAACTCGGCCGACATCTTAAGAGTTATGAAGAATACTACACCAAACTTGGTAACTCTTTGTCTACGACCATTAATCACTATAATTCCGGCTATAAAGAACTGGGCAAGGTA
>Ga0208246_1001043_pt1 | contig 17264 bp, 14 predicted proteins | sample RifOxyD2_FD_184039 | JGI IMG/M metagenome (GOLD analysis project Ga0208246, IMG submission 184039) | Soil microbial communities from Rifle, Colorado - Rifle Oxygen_injection D2 (SPAdes) | ecosystem: Environmental > Terrestrial > Deep subsurface > Rock core/Sediment | place: Rifle, Colorado... | reverse complement strand
TAAAGCAAGTTTTGATTGTTCAACAAGTCTTTTGTTAAGGCGGCACGCCCTGCCTGCGCCAAGTATATATGATGCTAAATCCAACGAATATTGCTCATCGCTATTTATTGATGCAGCCGGGAATCCCATTATTACATATCCTTGTGCTACATCCCTTTTGATTATTTTTTTTGCATGTTCTTTTTTGTATTTTGGCCTGTACATTAACAACTTGTTTTTTGGCTTTTTGCCTTTTTGTAATCCGCCAAAATATTTTTCCACTAACTCCAATACTTTATCTCTGTCAAAATTACCGGTAACTACAACAAAAATATTATTTGATGTATAAAATTTATTATGAAATGCCAATAAATCAACCCTTTTTAAACCTAAGATTATATCTTCGTTGCCTATAACACGACTTGCGTATGGGGACTCACGATAAACCTGTGAATAAAATTCTTCAAATAGTTGCGACTGTGGATTATCATCTTTCCTTTTTATCTCTTCAATAACTACCTGCCGTTCTTTTTCCACTTCTTGTTCAGGAAATTCAGGATTTAAGACAACATCACTTAAAATTTCAAGGGCTTTAAGCGAATTACTGCTGGTTATAAGTGTATAGAAAAACGTATAATCTTTTGATGTGGCAGCATTAATTATTCCACCATATTTTTCTATTTCGGGCGCTATTTCTTTTTGTGTTTTAGTTTTAGTTCCCTTAAATATCGTGTGTTCTATGAAATGAGAGATTCCCGAATTGGTTTCATCTTCGTCAACGGAACCTACAGAAATCCATATTTGTATGGCTGTAAGCAAAGAAGACGGATCTAAATCCAAAATAACGTTTATACCATTTTTTAGTTTTGTATTTTCCGATTGTCTCACCGGACCGCTATCCGGCGGATTAGCGAAGGTGGGCGAAATTGAGAAAGACAATGCAACCAGTATGAAGGATACATATAATAACTTCTTTTTTAAAATCATTTTTTATCTATAATTCGCCTAATTGAACATCAATACAACAATCTAAAGACAAATTTTGTAAAGTTATGTCTTATTTTTTCTTTTTATTTTTCGCCTTTTTTGTGTTTTTAGCTTTTACTGTTTTCTTTTTTTCCTTTGAAACTATTTTTTTGGGTGTTTTAATCTTTGCTTTCTTCATTTCTGCTTCAATAATTTCAATTGCCTTTTTCGCTTTAGTTGTTTCGGCAGCAACAAAAACAACAACATCTTTTTTCTTACAGTCAAAAGCTTTTTCTATTTTAACTTTTTCATCTTTGGTTAATCCGTAATGCGGAAGTTCGTCTGTGGACATAAACCCCGGTATTTTCGCACCTTTTGTAATCTTTTCCTGCAAATTATCCGAATATTTTACGTCTTTTACCAATAATCCTGCCTTTCCTTCTATTTTTATCCCCAGCACAATACTTCCAGAAGATATAAGATTTTTAATGATGTGCGAATTTGTTTTTTGAAATATTTTTGTAATATCTTTTATCATCTTTCCTCCCGAAGGTCTCGCCAACGTCTCCTTGTCCGCCGAAGATGTGTCAACAATATGGCGAACAGCCATGATTATTGATGACACGTTTATCGAAGGCGGAAGTGGCGGGCTACCTTATAATCTATTGCCTGTCATACCCGTACAAAACTTGTCCTCACGAAAGTGGGGACGGGTATCCAGAAGATTCTATGGATTCCCGATTGAAGAATTCGGGAATGACGATGAGTCCGTCACCTTGTTCCTGCTACATAATATTTAATAGAGATTCTTATATTGCAGTACTGACCAAAGTTTCCGTTGTCGCAACACCTGAATTAGCGCGAATTTTGTGCACTACCAGTGATGTCAGTTCCTGAATACTGCTTGCTTCAACATCAATAACCAAATCCCATCTGCCAAGCACCGCACTTATATGAGTAATACCTCTTATATTTTTCAGCTTATTTAATGTTTGTTTCTCCTTACCTACAACAAGACGAACAAGGACAAGACCCGAAGCCATCGCCATTTAAATTCACCTCCTTGATTATAGGGATCAGCGTATAGCGTATGGAGGAAGTTGTTGATGTTGCACCCTTCCGCCAATAATCTCTATCCGCTAACCTCTGCCTTAATACCTATATCTACTACATAAATCTTTCCTGAATTCTTCTTTCCTTCGTTTTTAAGCAATCCCTTCTTGATAGCTGCCATCGTAACAGTAGCATTTGCTTTTACAACAGCACCTAAACTCAATCCCGTATCAGCATCAATGCCAGACGGAACATCAATTGATACAACAGGTTTTTTTAACGAATTTATTTTTTTTATTATTTCTTTGTATGTTTCTCTTAATTCACCACTGGTGCCTGTCCCAAGCAATGCATCAATAATTAAATCTGTGCGCAATTTTCCTTTTATATTTGATATTTTATTTACTGGTATTTTAATCCTTTTTACTATTTTAAGGTTTATTCGTGCGTCACCGGAATATTTATATTCATCATGAACCACAAAAACTTTTACTTTTACGTTGTTATTATAAAGGTGCCTGGCAACAACAAAACCATCGCCACCGTTATTTCCGCCACCACAAAATATTGATACAATTTTAGGTTTAAACTCTCTTAAAATTATATCCGCCGCATTTTTTCCTGCATTTTCCATCAGCACTATAGATGGAATTAAAAAAACCTTCGTAGCCTTTTTGTCAAAATTCCGCACTGTTGATACCGTAACTATTTTGCTTCTCTTAATATTTTGGCGCATATTTCGGGTAAAAGCGGCTGAATATGAAATCCGGAGCCCCATTCAAAACCTGTTATCTCGCTAATCTGAGGATATATTTCTATATGCCAATGATAATCGTCTCTAATAGTTTTCCAATAACCCTGCATGGGTCTTAAATATGGAATAGTATGAAGTATATAATTAAGCGGCGGGTCATTTAGAACTGAGGCAATTTTACATAAAGAAACTTTCATTATTTGTGCAAAATTCCTTAATGAGGATTCGTTTTCCGAACAATAATCGGCATTATGATTTTTTGGCATAATTGTTATTTCGAAAGGAACCTTGGTTGCAAAAGGAACAAACGCAATATAATCAGGATTTTCTTCTATTATACGTTTTTTATCTCTTTGTTCCTGTCTGATAATATCACAAAACAGACATCTTTCCTTATAATCAAAATAATCCCTTGCAGATAACAACTCGTCTTTTATTGCTTTAGGTGTAAGCGGCAACGCAGCCAATTGAGAATGCGTATGCCCATATCTGAATATAGATTTCGGCCTTTGATTCTTAAATATCAAAACATATTTCAAACGTTCATCATTATTTAAATCCCTAATTCTGGTTTGATAAATTTTGAATACCAGCAAAATCTGTTCAATTGAAAGTTCACAAATATTTTTTATATGTTGAGGCGATTCAACAATAAGTTCGTGCGCACCAATATTATTCATCAAATCATATATTCCGTGACCTACCTTGCCCATTTCCCCTTCAATTTTAAAAACGGCAGATTTAGAAGGAACCACTCTAACCTGCCAACCAGGCATATTGGGACGCGTATCATATTTTCTTATTGAATATATTTCCGGTAGCGTTTGTGCTTCATTACCTTCACAAAAAAAACATTCTCCCACTTCCTGTTTAGTTTTAAGATTCAATGCTTCAAAAAATTCTTTCTCGCTTTGAGTCCCGGTAATAATCCACTTCTTAGATATTAAATCTTTGCGTAGTTCAGACATATTATCCTCTTATCTTTCACTAAAATTATATATTTTTTTATTGCCACTGTCAACCTTGCCTTACCGCCCATCCCACTATCCCACTATATTATTTGTTAGCCTCAATATGCGCCAATCGTGTTGGTTCAGGAATCCTGTATTTCGTAAGACATTTAAATATAATATCGGAACTTATTTTCAATCCTATTCTATGCCCTTGTGAGATAAATATCGGCTTTGTATATTTTTTGGAACGCATGCAAGTTCCGATTAGCGTACCTACCTCGTCTTTTAAAAAGGTATATGCACCCTTCAAACCAGGCGGCGGTTCTTCATATTCCCCGTATAAAAGCGATTTTGCGCAACCTATTGAAGGCTTGTCAATAATAACACCCAGATGCGATGCGATACCTATGCCTCTCGGATGAGCAATACCCTGCCCGTCAAAAATGAAAACATCAGGTTCAATTTTCATTTTTCTTATCGCATCTAACAATGGCGGCCCTTCCCTGAACGAAAGATACCCGGGGATATAAGGAAAGAAAAACTTCCCTTTGTATTCTATCTTTACTTTCTCCAAAATTTTCAGATTATCCAGATTTAGAACAACTATTGTCACATAAATTTCCGATTCATCTTTCCTATATGAAATATCGCAGCCTGCAACCGTTTTAATTTGTGAAATATCTTCAAAATCGCTTTTTAGAATAATCCTTTTAGAAATATCCTGTTGAATAATTTTAGCTTCTTTAATATCAATAGGGATTTCAAATTTATTTTTTATCTTCATAATTCCTGGCACCATCCGTTTGTCAGATTTAATTTATCTACGATTTCTAAAACATCAGAATATTCTTTCACTGTTATTTTTCTATCTAATTCAACATATTTGCCTGATTTATTCGCTGGATGATACTGAGCCATAACCGAAACATATGTTTCAGATGATATTTCATCGGCAATGAACTTAAAAACCTTCTTGGAACCCGAAATATTTTTAGGTAAGACCAAATGCCTAATTAACAATCCTTTTATGGCAACACCGTCTTTTATTTTCAAATTTCCAACCTGTCTGTACATCTCTTTTAACGAAAGTTTATTTATTTTCCAATAATCTGAAACATTAGAATATTTTTCTGCCATTTTACTATTCGAATATTTTGCGTCGGGCATATAAATATCAACTATGCCCTCAAGCAGCTTTAATGTGCCGACAGAATCATAACCGCTTGAATTATAAACAATAGGAATTGTTAATCCTTTTTTCCTTGCTAATAATATCGCTTCAATAATCTGAGGAACTACATGGCTCGGTGTAACAAGATTTATATTATGTGCTTTTTGGCTTTGCAAAGAGCACATCCGTTCGGACAACTTTTCTATTGTAACTTCATTTCCGTTATTTAATTGGCTTATAGGATAATTCTGGCAAAAAACACATTTCAAATTGCATCCTGCAAAAAAAATAGTTCCTGAACCGTTAACTCCTGAAATCGGCGATTCCTCGCCGAAGTGAAGATTATACGCTGATACTTTCGGATTTTTTCCAATTCCACAAAAACCTAATTCATTGTTTAGACGATTAACTCTGCAGTTTCTCGGACATAAAGAACACTTTCTAAGAAGTGCTAAATAATCCGTCATATTAGAAGAGAAATAATTCCTATTATGGAAAGAATGAAAATAATAAATACCAACGAAGTAAATACTATTAAAGGCGACATCATAACTACTAATACTTTAGACAAAGATATGTCATATAGCATTTTTAACGAAATAACTACTAAATAATCTATCCAAAACAAAGCAACAATCACTGAAAAATATAAAAACCAAATACCTACAAATTTGCTTATTATGGAGGCAGGCATAAGTATAGTTAGCGGTAATAAGGAATAGTTTAAAAGAGAATAAAGTGTAATAACGTTTCCGTCGCCTTTTAACAATTCTGCGACAAAATGAAACCAGCAAGCGGTAATAACAACAAAAACTAAAACAAATAAAATTGAAAATATCAGCTGAAATATCAATGAATGGCTGCCCAAATTAAATGAAACCAAATTAGAAACAACTAAACTCAAAGTTGCGATTATAAAAATGATAAAAGATAACAATACAGGTTTTTCAACAATAATCACTTCTATTGCTTCTTTCGGATTATCTATTAACGATAAAATTAGTTCTAATTTTTCTGACACAATACAATTCCGAGATTCAGGATTAGTTTTTAGTTCATCGTTTATAGTTCACAGTTTAACTACTACTTTTTTCTATGAACTACGAACTCCGCCATCCGCCATCCGTCGGCTGACGGAGCGGAGGTGGATTACTATTAACTTTTCCCTATCCGCTTACCTCTATATGCAATACGCTATACGATGCCCTTATTCCAGCATATACTCAAACCTTATTTTAGTATCTGGCAATATTTTCGAAAAAGCCTTTTCTTCAAAACCTGAAGGGATAAAATCAAAAATTCTGTCCCACTGATCATAATCGGTCATAATCTTATAATTATCTCCCAAATTCGCCAGTTTCTTGGCCAAATCTACTGCTACGTCCAATCCACCGATTTCATCAATAAGCCCGACTTCCTTTGCCTGTGAACCTGTAAAAATCCTGCCATCAGCCAGCTCACGCGCCTTTGATTCTTCAAGTTTCCTTCCCGTAATAACCGCACTCAAAAACTGTTCGTATGCATCATTAATGAGGTCCTGTAATATTTTTCGCTCTTCCGAAGTCATCTCCCTTGCAAAACTTCCTATATCCTTATGTTTTCCGGATTTTATTGTCTCAATTTTTACACCAATTTTTTTCATTAATTCCGAAAAATTACCTGTCTCTAATATTACTCCTATTGAACCAGTAAGTGTCCCTGGATTTGCGACTATTTTATCACATCCGACAGCGAGATAATAACCTCCCGATGCCGCTACATCACCAAAAGATGCCACAATAACCTTATTTTTCTTTCTTAACTTCAAAAGAGCGGAATAAATCTCCTGAACAGCGCCTACGCTGCCGCCCGGAGAATTTATCCTTAAAACAACCGCCTTGACAGTATTATTATCCTCTAATTTCTTTAATCTTTTAACTATCCTGTCAGAATCCTTTGAAAACGGATCTGAGTTCATCGTTGTCCTTATCGCACCATAAACATTTACTATTGCAATTTTATCTTGTGAAATTTTCAATGACGTCTTTTTATATTTTTCCCGTGTAGGTTGTATAATTATTATCCACAGCCCCAAAATTACTGACAAAAAAAACAAAATTACTAAAATTTTTGATAAATTATTTTTTTCCATATTTTTTCACTTCCGACATTATTTTCTTGGTTTCAATTTTTATTTGCTCGTAATCAACCTTGTATCTCCCGCATATCTTTTTGAAAGTTTCCCCGTTGTTTCTTTTTTTAACAATATCATCGACCGATTTTTCCGCTTTTTTTGATATTAAAATAACCTTCACTAACTCGCTATAGCCAAGCCCTTTATTCTTATAAATCTGAAGGCTTTCCGCACTCATCTGCCAGTATGTGGCAGCTTCAATAAGATTCCTGCAAAAAGGCTCAACGATTATCGGTTTTGGCTTCTTTTTTTTATCAGCTTCCTCTTTCTCTTTAAATCTATCTTCATCAAAATTATTAAAAGGATTATTCGGATTTGCCGGAAATTGTGCAAACAAAAACGAAGAAGAAAAAAGAACTAATAAACTAAATACCACTACTATTCTGTACCTGACTATTCTTATGAAAATGAGAAATGCGGAATTCAATGGTTTTTGACTGTCATTCCTGCGGTTCATCAGCAGGAATCCAAGCAAATGTCTAGATTCCCACTGGAGTTTACCCCATATGTTTTTACGGGGTGGGAATGACAAAATAGGAACAACAACTTTATCTAACCGTAACATATTTAAAAAATGAAGCATTTTTCTCATCATAAAACACCTGTACCGCAATCATATTCTTTAAATCCTTTTCCCAAGCGGGTGTTTTAACTATCGCTCTAAAACTCACAGAAACGATTTGATTCGGTGCAAGTTCATTTATATACTTTTTCTTATCGCCGAGTATCGTTCCATCTATTAGATGCAATTTTATTGAAATATTTTTTTGTTTTTTATTAGAAATATTTTTTATTTCTATTGGTATTGAAAACTCTTCTCCTATCTTCAATTTTGAATCTATACCGATTTCCGCAGAAACAGGCAAAATCCCGTTTAAACGTCTCATCTCAGAAATTGCGGCACCGCCCGCAATAAGCCATTCCTCAGTTGAATAAGGTTTTATCCGTCCCCATAACGCTCTTGCCAAATCATGTATAAAAATACTATCTGCTATTTTATCATTATATATATTTTTAGTCGCATGAACAAACCGATTATAAAACTCTTCGGGACCGGGCGGATTCAATATCCTCTGGTGCAACGGCCAATCAACAACATTGCCCAATACGAGATTCGCTTCGTCCTTTTTAATATAATTATGCCACTCATCTACCAACATATCAAACTGCTCTCTCGTTGCCTCATACAGCATCAAAGCATCTATATCAGCACCAGCATCTGAAAACATTACAGGATCCTGTCCATGCTGCCATCCCTTCTCCCAAGTCAAAGTAAAAACCCACAACGGTTTCTTTAATTTTACTTTTGTCGTAATCCTCTTGATTATTTTTGAAACCTTATGTGCCCGCCACCAGTTCCACTGGTCAATCAAACACATATTGCGTCTTGAAACCTTTTCATTTGCCAGCCAGCCCATTCTTCTTGTACTATTATATTTTCCCCATCCTTCAGGCACTTTTACATTCATATCTTCAACAAATTCATCTACTAATTCATATCCACCAAGCGCATTCCTAATATAATCCAATCCGATAAAATCAACTTCAGGAATATTATTAAGAATCTCAACAAGTTTTATAATATCAGATACTCGTTTCTCGTCAGCTAAAGAAATAGCCCTGGTTTCAACCGGTCCGCCTTTTTCGGAATTATATTCATATGCATATCTATAATTTTTATATTTATATTCTCCAAATGTAAGAAAAGAAATAATATATGCCCCGAATTTCAAACCGCGACTATGCGCCTCTTTCCCCATTTCAGGAAGTTTTGAAAAATTCCTTTCCACCCACGGAAAATGCTCATCAGGTTTTTTACCCTCTGCTTTTGTCTGTCCTATAAGATACCAGAAAGCATCTGCTCCGATAAATTTTGTCCACTCAAACAATCCTTTCCAGTCGGTTTCTTGCTTATCCGGACCTTTCATCTTCATTTTTGAAAGTGTTGCCGTATTTTCAAATGTTAAAACTGAAAATCCTTTTTGAAAATGTTTTTTTGATTTTCTTCTTTTAATAATAAACTGTTCGGTCTTATATCTTATATTTTTTGTAACCAAAGGTTCGGCACGATACTTACCGTCAACTGCATTCCAGGGACACGGCCATTTACCCTCCCAAATCTTTTTTTTACTATTATATGTTAAAGGTATTTTAATCAGAGCACCAATAGTAATTATTTTATTATTATCTTTAAAAACATTTACGTAAAAAGGTTCATTTTTATAAATCTCTATCAACTTTTTATTTTTAATCTTTGCGTTTAATTTAATAAATTCCCAATGATAATATTCTTCTTTTTCTGTTAACAGAAAAACATCGGTTCTCATATATTTTATCATCCGGTAAATACCGAAACCAATCAAAAATAAAACTATAATTACTGCTAAAATTGTAATAATTCTCTTCATAAACAAAGATTACGATGATTAAAAGAAGCGATTACGGTGATTAAGAAACATTTGCAGTAATTAAAGAGGTTTAATCTGTGTAATCTGATTTAAAATCTGTGTAATCATTATACTGATAATTTTATTATTATACCAAAAAACAAAATTATTACAATAAAAAAAGCAGAGCATCGCTCTGCTGCTACCTTTAACTAATCCCTAATCTCTAACCTCTATACGCTAACCCCTATCTCTTTACCCTTTCACCTTTTTTCCAGCCTGTCCCTGTTTTATGGGGATTACTCATTACCTTTTACTCGTTCTTTTTAATCTTATAGTAGGTCGCCTTGCCTTTGCCAAAACGCTTAATGTATCCCAGATTTATCATTTTATTAAAATCAAGGGCGCGGGTAGGCCTGGCACGATCAGTTATGTGAGCGTATTCCCGATCAGTAATAAATCCCTTCTTTTCTATATAAGCAAGCATCGCCTTATGATATTCTTTTAATTCGGTAGACGGCTTGATTACTGCATCATCCAGCGCCTTGGAAACCCGGTAAAGTTCATCCAAAATCCCTTCTGCAAAATATTCCAACCACGCGGTAAAATCCAATGTTTCCGCGATATCATAATAGTTTCCTGTCACTCCGACATTCTGGAAATACCGTGTTACATTCCTATTGTAATAATTCTCAAAACTGAACAAGTTAAAAGTATTCAGCCCCATACCGGCCAAAAGCACCTTTGTTGCAAGACGCACTGTCCTTCCGTTTCCATCGATAAACGGATGTATAATCACGAATTGTTTATGAAAAATACCAGCAAGCACAATTGGATCAATTTTTGAAACGTTTTGCTTCACATAATCAATTAACTCATTCATAAGCAACGGTACATCTCCATGATCCGGGGGGAAATATATTGTCTTTCGCTGGCGGGGATCATTGACAAAAACGGGCTCTTCGCGCAATGCTCCGCACTTTCCCTTTGAAAGCAAGCCACTCACAACAATTTCATGAATATGGAGTATCAACGGCAGGCTCATCGACAATGCTTTTCGCTTTTCTATCTGTTTATTAAGCATTACAAGTGCATCATTGTAATTCACGACTTCTTTCTGGCTGTCCGTGACATTCTTCGGCAGGTTCTTTAGTATCTGTTTTACGGCGGTTAGCGGAAGAGGATTGCCCTCGATACTTGTGGATGAAAAAGCGGATATTTCCCTTGCGTGCCTCTCAAATTCCGCCAGAACAACTTCCGGGAACCGTCGCGTATTTAGAATCGCTATTTCGGCAGATATTTTTTTAATAAAATCGAGCAGTTTTGAGGTTACGGAATATATCGGGTCAAATGAAATTGATTTATTTTTCATTAGACATATTATAGACAATTAATAGACGATTGTCAAGTGTATGATTTGTTGCGGTAGTGTCAAGTATTTTGTGTAAGTTTAGAAAAATTTTTAATTAAGGGCTTACCCTCCCACAATTTATTCTGTCTTGTTAATATCGCAAATATGATTCTTTCGACTGACGCCCTGTTATTAAAACAACTCATCGGTCTAGTTCTGCGTCGTACTTCACGAAATACACGTTCAATTATATTTGTCGTCCTTAATTTTATTCTTAACGGTTCCGGTTGTTCGTAGAAATTTAGTAATTCTTCTAAATCGTCTTCTATACACTTCACTGCTTCCGGTTCCATTACTTTCCACTTCGCTGACCATTTCTTAAACACATACACTGCATCGTCATAATTTGCTTGACTGTATATGCCCCGTGCCTCATTTACACAGACATCACGCAGTCGTTTTGGAAGTTTGTTAGAAACATTGCGTAACTTGTGCGCCCAACATCGCTGGACTTTTACTTGCGGATATACATAGTCCAAAGCATTCCTTAAACCCTTATTGCCATCTATCGTTGCTAATCTCAAATGCTCACCTTTTAATCCGCGGTGATACATCCTATTAAGAAACTTTACCCACGCATTTTCACTCTCGCCGTGTCCAGCCAACTCAAAATCTATCAACTCACGACTGCCGTCTTTTTTTATCCCATAACATACAAGCACTACTCTACGCCTTTTGTGTATGGGACTTTTCGTATTTAAATATATGCCGTCCAATATCAAATACAGGTAATCATCGTTTAAGCGTCGATTGTGATATATGGCTACATATCGATTTAACCGCTTTGCTATCTTCGTTACTGTCGTCGCTGATATATTACCCTTACCACCTATTAATGACTCTAATACCTCATCCACTCTACGCGTTGAAACACCAGCAAGGAACATATTCAAGACTTGTTCATCTATTTCAGTGCTTCTTCGCTTATACTTCGGCAATACCGTTGACTCTATTCCGCCTTCGCGGACTCGCGGTACTTTTATGTTCTGAATATATCCGTAACTCGTTAGTAAATTTCGCCGGTAACTCCCATTACGGTATGTACTCCTTACATAATTGTGCTGCCACCTATCGCTTCCTATTAAATCATTTACTTCTATTTCCATTCCGCTTTCAAGCAACCGACGAACCATCTCCATTACTCTCGGTCGGATATCTCCTAAAAAATCATCCTTTACATCCGCCCACTTCTCCCATTCTTCTCTCTCCAAGCCCTTGACTTTTTCTAAGTCCTTTGCTAATATCAGCATTGGGTTACCCTCCTTTAATAATATTGGTCTATTATTATGAGGATAGCCCTTTTTTATTCTTTTTTCAATACTTGAACCTACAGGTTCAAGTAAACTTACACAACTTATTTTACATTATCATTTGTTGCCGGCAACAAAATCTTGGAAACAAATTCCGGAAACACATTCGGCTTCGCTCTGCAGATACTAAAACTTAATAACTTTCACCTCAATTTTAACTTTTAATTTTAACTTGCCTTTATATTTTATCTATTCACATACGGGCTTGGCGGGATTTTTGCTCTCATTTTCTTAATATCATAAATCAGAATATTCGGTTCCTTTTTGTAAACACCATTCTCATCAAACGGTATTCCATTTGCAAATTCTTGCTGTATCCCGTTATTTTCCACCAATTTTTTGCCTTTATCTACCGCTTTCTCAAAATCTTCACCGAATACGTTCGTCTCAAGCAAATTACATATCTCTCTACCTTCGCCGTTCACTTTCCAGCCGACTGCTACATGCTCATCCTTAGTAAATATCGCAAGTATCGGCTCTATCTCTATGCTTTCTAATAAACTTGCAAACAATACCGCAAGCTCTATACAATTACCTTTGTTTTTTAACGTATCATACGGAAATTTTATCCGTTGCGAATTCCTATACGCTATCGGCTGGTTTATATACATCATCTTGTAATCATCCTTTAATGTATCATATATCAGTTTTATCTGCGACATATAATCCTTATCTTTTTCTTCCAACGAACGGTAATCCCGCTCTATTTTAGAAAAAACGTTCGGTGGTTGGAATCCCACAATCTTTACCGGCGGTTCCAATGCTGCCCCCTTATCGCTCGCCTTTGAAATTACATCGCCTAAACTCCTGTCATTAAACGTCACCCATGATGCAAGCGTATCCATAAGATTATAAGTTTCATCTTTTGCATCGGTTGTCTGGGGTGAAAATTGGTCATACGGTAAAAAAACTGCCGGATATGAATCCCTTAAAATAGATATCATTTTATCTTTTTTTGTAATCTGGCTAACTTCAACAAAAATAGCACTTGGTGTCGGTATAACCTCTATAACCCTTATATCATCCTGTGTAAGTGTCGGAATAAAATCAAAGTTGCCGGTTTGTTTCCCAGGAACAACCACTTCTTTGTATTCTTCCTTATCCTTAACACCTAAACGATAGGAAATCCTGAACTTGGATTCTTTATTCGTATTATTTTTAATTTTTACGCTTATCACCGATATATTTCTGTTACTGAACAAATTATAAATACCCGCAGGTATTTCTTTCATAGTATTTACTGCAACTTCATAATCTTTAATCTTTAATTTTGAATCCTCTGGAACATTACTACCGAATCTATAGGTAAAAGTTGCTCTGTGACTCAGTCCTAAATCGTGATTTAGGATTGCATAATCCACCTGATAATTTTTATCTGACAGGCCTAATCCATAAGTCACATCTCTATTGTCATATCCTGCCCTGAATTTCAATAACTTTCTGTAATACCATTCAATCCCTGAATGCAACTTTGTCGCGTAATTCGATGTACTTTCGATATCCGCTGAGATAATCAAATTTTTATTAAGCAATTTTGCCGCCACTCCTAATTTCGCTGTAATCGGAACAACATAATTACCACCACCACTACGTTTAAAAGTTGTTTTAACAACGTTTTGCATGTTTAATCCGGCATCAAGAAAATCAAATACGGAATACAAAGCGGAAATATTCACCCCGCTCCACACTTTATTTTGTCCGGCAAACCGTTTATTTACCACTTTTATACTCTTTCCAACTGCTAATTTTTTATTAACTAAATATGAATTTGAAGCAATTAATGCAAAACTCTGGTCGTTTATTGTGCTTCCCGGGACATTATTTTCATCGCGTTCAACTATGCCGCCGGTATACTGCTGCGCTATTGCCAATCCATAAACCATATCTTTATTCCAAAATCTCCACGGCTTGGCAAACCCGATATTGTCGTAACGGGTATCCTCAAATAAAGAAATATGTGTCAACGATATTTCGATATAATTCAACCTTGAAAGTCCTGCGGGATTCCAGTATAGTGCGGACACATCATCGGCAACAGCAACGAAACTTCGTCCCATCCCTAATGCTCTCGCACCGATACCCATATCCAGAAAATATCCGGGCATTCCTCCTGTTTCTCCAGCCGAATAAATCCTTGAATAAGGTATTAAACAAAATGTATTTAAAAATAATATAAAAACTAATATTTTTTTCATATATTTAGCAACCGATTACACAGATTTTTAAGAGCGATTACACAGATAAGTGGTTGGTGAAGTATCTGTGTGAATCTGGCTTTATAATCTGTGTTTATCATGTTTTTTATATTCAACTTATCTCACCCCGATTTTAGTTTTCAATTTCTCGCCGTTACATTCAACTATACAAATATATGCACCTATATCTACCACTTTTCCGATACCATTTTTCCCATCCCAGAAAACTTCGTTCGGGCCTTCCATCGCCCCGGATGCACCGGCAGGTATTTCCTTCTGTAATACCAAGTTACCGTTCAAATCATATATATTTATTTTTACATATGCATTATCTTTCAGTGTGTATCTTATTTTTGTTGAATTATTTCCTGCTTTAAACGGATTGGGATAATTACTTAAATCTTCTATTGCACTTACTGAAACAGTATATTCCATTATTCTGAAAATAGTTAGATGATTAACCTGCGCTGTAACAACATTATTGATTGTGCTTACGCTTGAATCTGGAATCAATACCCAATTAGAATTACTCGTATCCCAATAAAACAACTTAAGTTTTACTTCATTTAATCCTTGTATATCTCCTGCCATATACGGGATTGTAAGCGTAATTTCCTTATTCAATTTTGTTGTTCCGTCTTCAAGCTCTATTTTTATACCTACATTGCTGCCTTTTATTTCAGTACTATTAACCATTGGGAAAGCAGAATAGTCAAGTGTTTCAATCTTAATTCTTGTTGTTTTTGATATTGTCCCTGCATGAATTCCTATACTCATACCATCATTATATGAAAACAAATAATCTGAATTTGGATAAATAGGTATATAGTCAGCTGATATATCAGGAAAATCATTTAAATCTGTTCCCACTCCGGTTGCAGATGCATTCCATATATCATATGCTTCAAAAGAATACGTGTAATCATTCCCTGCTGGAAGCAATTCTGAATATGTATATGTTTCATCAAAAGAATAATAGGGTGGATAAGATATCGGTAAATCTGATGTGATTAAACTGCTTTTTTTTGTATATGTGTATAATTTTCCATCATCATACGTATTATCATTATCTATCACTGCTGCCATTGTGAACGGACTACTCGATATTTCTTTTCCACCTTTTTTAATATGTAATTTAGGATAACCACTTGCTGGCGGATCATTATCAATATCAACGTATTTAACTCTATAAACGTATTCACTATCTGAAATTCCTTCTTCCGGGTATACTCCGCCAGAAGCATACCATAATTCACCCGTCCAACTCAAAACAGGATTATTAGTTTTATCAATATATTGAAGACTTTTACTTACCTCATCATAACAAGAAATACGAAGATTATTTTCATTGTCTATAACTAAAGACGAATTATCTCCTATATATACATTACTAACAATTTCAGCATAACTCCATGAATCCCCGTCCCATCTGACATATCTCAAGGCATCTACTCCGCCAGCTAAACCAAACGCATGTATAATATAAGGATTATTATCTTCATCAACATCTATAGAAATAGAACGCATATGATAACCACCGCCTAAAGAAACAGTCTGAGTACTCCAGGAAACACCATTCCAATTAGCATATTTTAAATAACCACCTGCAAAATCACAAGACGCATAAGCTACATGCAAGTAATTATTTTTATCAATACCCATTGACGGATACCTGACTGCATTGCTGGAAATGTAAATAATATGTGAACCCTGATCATCAAAAATTGCTGTCGGAAAATATTCTTTGTCAATCAGTTGAGTACTCCACGAATTATTTATTCTTTTTGCATATCTTAATTCACCAAAATAACTGCAATATATAACATGCGAATTATTATTGGAATCAATAGCCATGCACGTATTATATCCGGCATCATCATACGAATCAACTGTTTGGATATTCCATGAAATGCCAGTCCAGTTCGCATATTTCAGGTTACCGTTTGTAGTGTCATAATATGAAATATGCGGATATTCATTTGAATCAAGTGCTATTGATGAATATTTGCCGACATCCCCCGTAGAATCAATCGTTTGAACATTCCATGAAGCACCAGTCCAGTTCGCATATTTCAGGTTACCGTTTGTAGTGTCATAATATGAAATATGCGAATTATTGGTTGTTGTATCTATTGCAATAGATACATACTTCCCTACATCCCCCAACGAATCTACAGTTTGAATATTCCATGAAGTGCCAGTCCAGCTCGCGTACTTCAAATCTTGATTTGAACTATCATAATAAGCAACATGAGAATAGCCAACTGCGTCAATTGCCATGGAATTAAAAATTCCAACATCTCCCACTGAATCAATAGCATGAGTGCCCCACCCCGCATAAGTAATACTTGGAATAATTGTTATAAATAAAATTGACAATATTCTTCTTAAAAACGTTTTTCTTTTATGATTCATAATTGTTAGATTAATTATTTCCACTCTTGCTTAAAATAACCTTCTATTTAATTAGACGAATTAATTTTAAAAACTCTGCATCAAAAATAAAAAATATTTTTTTAAAAAAATAATTGCAGAGATTTGGAAGAATCTATTTTTTTAATAGACACTTATTTTTTCATGGTTCAATCTTCAAATATGTAATTTTTTCCAAAGTCGTTGTGCGGACCTGCTGATGGTTTAGTGGCGGGAAATCTTCAAATTCCCACTTTCTACTTTTTTATCCTTTTCGATCTACCCTTCTACCTATTTACCTATCTACCTGCCTTTTTAATAGGGACAGTGTAGATTCAAATTGCTAATGCAACAGTTTATGAAATACTTCGTGTGGAGTTAAAAAATTTAAAATTTTCCGTGGACGGTCGTTTAACATGTCTTGTGCCTGTTTAATACTTTTATATGAAATTTTCGAGAAATCAGTACCCTTGGGGAAAAACTGGCGAACTAAGTCATTA
>Ga0208246_1001036_pt1 | contig 17339 bp, 17 predicted proteins | sample RifOxyD2_FD_184039 | JGI IMG/M metagenome (GOLD analysis project Ga0208246, IMG submission 184039) | Soil microbial communities from Rifle, Colorado - Rifle Oxygen_injection D2 (SPAdes) | ecosystem: Environmental > Terrestrial > Deep subsurface > Rock core/Sediment | place: Rifle, Colorado... | reverse complement strand
CGTTTCCGTCGGCGCTATCTAGACTCGCTTATGGATACGGAGGTGAAGAAGCGCTTTATCCAGCGGTCGCGCATGATCACGGCTGTGCGGGAGTTCTTGGACGATGCGGGGTATCTTGAAGTAGATACACCCGTGCTGCAGCCGGTCTATGGCGGAGCGAGTGCGCAGCCATTTACGACACACCACAATGCGCTCGATGTGCCACTTTTCCTCCGCATTGCTCCAGAGCTTTACTTAAAGAAGATGCTCATCGGCGGCTTCCCCAAGGTGTACGAGATCGTGCGCAACTTTCGGAACGAAGGGATTGACGTCACCCATAATCCCGAGTTTACGAACGTCGAATACTACGCGGCCTATGCCGATGCGCCCAAGCAGCGAGCCTTTATCGAGGCGCTCTTCCGCCATATTGCAAAGAAGGTGCTCCATAGCGACGTGATTGAGTACGATGAGCAGGTGATTAATCTGGAGCCGGCCTTCGCGGTCATTCCGTACTTCGATCTCTTCAAGCAGTTTGCCGGCATCGAAGCACCCGAGTCGCTCACGCGAGATCAGTGGGCGAAGGAGGCCGAGCGCCTCGGGATAGAGTTTGCTCCCGGGGATGCTACGGACAAGATCTTGGATAACATTTACAAAAAGGTTGCTCGCCCCAAGCTGGTACAGCCTACCTTTATCGTGGACTACCCAGCCACCTACCTGCCGCTCGCCAAGCGCTTTAAGGATCGCCCAGAGCTTGTTGATGCCTTCCAGCTGGTGATGGGTGGGGTAGAGCTGGTGAAGGCGTTCTCTGAGCTAAACGACCCCGTCGACCAAGCTGACCGTTTTGCTGAGCAAGATAAGATCATTGCTGCCGGAGACACTGAAGGGCAGCCGAGCGACGAAGACTTTGTGGAGGCGCTCGAGTACGGCATGCCGCCGGCTGGCGGCGTTGGTATCGGCCTCGACCGCTTGGCGATGATTCTCACGAATACGAAAAACATCAAAGAAGTAATCTACTTCCCGACAATGAAGCCGCGAGCGAAAGAGATGCGGGAATCCGGAACCAAAAAACAGGAATTATAATGCACTGGGAGTTTCTCTGTGTCTAATTGCTGCCTAGAATTATCGAACCCCCGGAGGATCATCCTCCGGGGGTGTGCTTGTGGCAGAGAGACCGCTTGGTCGTTGCCGTTGTACTGGCCGCTAGGTGCGATCCACGCCGTCGTTCTCACCGTCGTCTTCCGGCTCTTCATCTTCCGGAATGTCATCGAGGTTGGGAGGCGGGGCCGGCTGATCGGGGTCGTAGCCGGCCTGCTTGAGTACCTCTTCGGCCTTGCCGCCCGGAGGCATTGTGCTGTCCGCGACGACGTCGTCGCTGCCAGGCAGATCGGTGGCGTGACACACTGCCACTACCGCGTTCAGGACGCGGGTGTCGCTCATGTCGCCAGCCTTGCGAAGAGTCTGGACGACGAGATCGTGGTTGCTGTCCCACGTTTCGCCGAAGACAAAGTCCGTGTTGAGGTTGTTGTCTGAGGCGATGCCGACGAGGAGATCGCGCAGAGTGCCCTCACTGATAATCAAACGTGCCATTGGTTCTCACCTTCTTTCGGAAGCGTAGGTTTGGGAACTCTTCACTCGAAGAAACCCAGTGCTTTCTAGTGCAAAGCTACCACAAAGGCCTTATCTAGGCAATAAAAGCAATTTCCACCACTTATCCACCGAATGGGCGTTTTGCATAGTGTAAGAGAGTGGTATAGAATGGCGTCAAGTGGTATGAAGTGGGATAGAAGGAAGTAGGTAATTATCAGGCCCTAGTGAGGTGATTGACGATCATGCTTATCGGTGAATACAAGCATCTCATTGACGACAAGAAGCGCATGTCGTTGCCTGCTAAGTTTCGTAAGGAGATGGGCAAGCGGGTGGTGATTACTTATGGGCTTGATAAGTGTTTGTTCCTCTACACCCAGAAGCAATGGGAGGCGGTAGCGGAGAAGCTCTCGCAGCTTTCCATGGGTGCGGCGGAGCAGCGAGAGTTTAATCGGTTTATGCTCGCGGGTGCTGTGGAAGTAGAAGTAGATGCTCTAGGGCGAATTCTGATCCCAGACTTTTTGAAAGAATTCGCGCGACTGAAGGATTCTGTGGTGGTAGCCGGAGTCTATACGAGGGTCGAGATTTGGGATCACGATTTGTGGCAAGAGCGAAAAGCGGAAGTAGCGCTCAAGGTGGATGCACTCGCCGAGAGGCTCGGGGAGGTGGGGTTGATCTAGGGAGGCTCTAGGCGTTCGGCACTAGGCTCTAGGAACTACGAAGTAAGACCAATGCCTACCGTACACAAGCCAGTTCTTTTACAAGAAGTTCTTGACGGGCTAGATCTCTGGGCGGGGATGACGGTTGTTGATGGCACGATAAATGCCGCTGGGCATGCCTACGAAATAGGGAAGCGTCTGGGCAAGGAAGGTATGATAATCGGCATCGATGCCGATCCGGAGGCGATTACACGAGCACGGGAGCGATTAGGGCAGCTGCCGTGCACGTGCCGATTGTTTCTGGGTAACTTCCGGCACCTGCGCATGTACCTTGAGGAGGCGGGGATTCACCAAGTGGATGCAGTGCTTCTCGATCTGGGCCTTAGCTCCGACCAGCTGGAAACGTCAGGTAGAGGGTTTACCTTCCAAAAGGATGAGCCCTTACAGATGACTTTTGCCGCAGCGGGGGAGCTCACCGCGGAGGAGATGGTGAACAACTGGGAAGAAGAGAGTCTTGCCGATGTGATCTGGGGCTATGGCGGAGAGCGGCATTCACGACGCATCGCCAGGGCGATCGTTGCGGCACGTGCTCAGGCTCCTCTCCAGAAGAGTCTGCAGCTTGCAGAGATCATCAGCCGTGCTCTCCCCGCAATCGCCCGTAGGGGCAAGATCCATCCGGCCACCAAGACTTTCCAGGCCTTGCGTATGACAGTGAACGACGAGCTGGGTGCACTCCGGCAGGTGCTTCCACAGGCGTGGGAAGCACTTACGGACGGCGGGAGGCTCGCGGTCATTACCTTCCATAGTCTAGAAGATCGGATTGTGAAGAACTTCATGAGAGAACGCACTCAAGCAGGAACGGGGATGCTTGTGATGAAAAAGCCAGTAGTTCCCGCTCGAGGGGAGACAAGAGTAAACCCACGAGCTCGCAGTGCTAAGTTACGCATTATTCAAAAAACAATACGAGGAAACGAATGAAAGTGAAAGTGTTACGCACAACTTACGATACAAACATTGAACAGCTTCAGGCTTTTATCGCTGTCCTCGTTTGCGCTGCTGGCGTCTGCCTTTTTGCCTATGGGTATCTTGTGACAACGACCATTATGAATATGGTGGAGTATCGGAGCGCTACCTCCAAGATTGCAAGCCTACATGCTGAGCTGGGCAACTTGGAGGCTCGCTATATTGCACTCGGACAGACCATGACAGTAGAGCACGCGCATGAGCTTGGTCTGGTCGACGTGAGCAGTCCGTATTTTGTCCGCATCGACGACGCCCGTCGATTGACTCTTGCCCGCTAGGGCGCTCGCCATACTACCCTCGGGGGAGCAGGACACTTTCCAGGCTGGAAAGTGTCCTGCTCCTTACGGGAGCTGTACACCTTGTGGATCGAATACGATCGCACAAGGTCTTGCTGACGCTACGCACCCTCGCGTCCTCACTCTCGCGCCGTCGCGCTGCGAGATATCTCCCAAGGGTAGCATGGCTCGCTTCCTAAGGGCAGGCTCTTTTTGTTGCTATCCCGTGTTTAACAGACTATGATTTTACTATGTCGACCACCTATCCAAAACTCCGTCTCCGCCTGGTCTCCCTCTTCTTTGTCGTGCTGGCCGTGGTCTGTGTTGGCCAGCTTTTCTTTTTGCAAGTAGTGCGCGGGGAGCGCTATGCCGATCAGGCAGACCGCCAGTATGTGCGGGTGAGCGATGAAGCCTTCTCGAGGGGGACGATATACTTTAAAGAAAAAAACGACAAGCTGGTTGCGGCAGCGACGCTCCGCTCTTCGTTTGTCATTGTGGCAAATCCGACTAAAATTGTTGACCCACAGGCGCTCTATGCGAGCACGAGTGCCCTTATGGCTATTGACGAGACGAAGTTTGTCGAGGCGGTGTCAAAAACGGGGGATACCTACGAGGTGGTGGCTACGAATATTGATGAGGCGATGGCAGAGCGGGTGCGGGCGGCCAACCTGCCGGGAATCACCGTCTATAAAGAGAAGAAACGCTACTACCCCGGGAATACGCTTGCCGGCCATGTGCTTGGATTTGTGGGCTGGGCTGAGGAGGGGGGAAAGCAGGTGTTTGGCGGTCGTTATGGACTCGAGCGCTATTACGACGACATCTTACGCCGTGCGAGCGGCTCGCTCTATATAAATTTCTTTGCCCAAGTGTTTGCAGGCTTGAACTCTCTCCGCGAAGAAGAGAACCTGATTGAGGGTGATGTGGTGACCACTATTGAGCCCACCGTACAAGCGGCTCTCGAGCGAGAGCTTGCGACCATGGCGACTACATGGCAGCCAGAAAGGAGCGGGGCGATCATCATGGACCCGATGACGGGGAAGATCTACGCAATGGCAGCACGTCCCACCTTTGATCCCAATACGTTTAATACCGTCGATGACCCGACAATCTTCACCAATCCCCTGGTTGAGAATGTCTATGAGATGGGTTCTATTGTAAAGCCGCTCACTATGGCTGCCGCGCTCGACGCCGGTGTGATAAAGCCAACGACGATGTATACCGATGAGGGAACAGTGCAGGTGGGGATCGCCACGATCAGTAACTACGATGGTAAAGCTCGTGGCAGGGTGAACATGCAAGAGGTGCTGAATCAGTCCTTAAACACCGGCATGGTGTTTGTGATGAAGAGCATGGGCCGCACGGTGTTCGCCACTTACATGAAGAACTATGGTTTGGGTGAGAAGACGGGGATCGATGTGCCGAACGAAATCCCAGGGCTCATTAAGAATTTGGAGAGCCCTCGTGATGTCGAGCATGCAACGGCCTCTTTTGGGCAAGGGATTGCGCTTACGCCGCTCAATGTTACTCGCGCATTGGCCTCGCTCGGGAATGGCGGGTATTTGGTAAAGCCCTACCTCACGGACTCAATGCAGTACACGGTCGGCATTACCGACGACACCACGCCTGCTCCAGGACGGCGCATTCTCAAAGCAGAGACATCGAAGACGATTACGGCAATGCTCGTGAATGTGGTCGACAAGGCTCTGGTGGGGGGGAGGGAGAAGATGGAACACTACTCCATCGCAGCAAAGACGGGCACCGCTCAGATATCAAAGCCGGGAGGGGGCTACTACGACGACCGCTTCTCGCACTCATTCTTCGGCTACTTCCCAGCGTCCAACCCGCGCTTTATCGTGATGTTCTACATGGTGCACCCAAAGGGAGCAAAGTATGCCTCGGAGACACTCACGGCGCCCTTTATGCATACGGCTAAGTTTTTGCTAAACTACTACCAGGTGCCACCGGATCGTTGATGACCGCATGATCAAAAAAACTATCAGAACTATCGTTGTTCACTTACTTGAATGGGAGGCACGCTTGGTGCTCAAGAAATACAAGCCAAAGATTGTTGGTGTGACCGGGAATGTGGGCAAGACCTCCACGAAAGATGCTATTGCCCTTGTGCTTGGTCATATCGCCTACGTGCGCACAGCAGCAAAGAGCTATAATAGTGAGTTTGGCTTACCGCTCACCATTCTTGACTGTGAAAGCGGTTGGAATAACCCCTGGCATTGGCTCGCGAATCTTTTTGAAGGGATCTCACTTCTGGTTTTCCCGCATCACTATCCTGAGTGGTTGGTGCTTGAGATTGGGGCTGACCGGCCAGGAGATATCAAACATGTTGCCGAGTGGCTCAAGCTTGATGTCGCCGTGATCACCCGTATTGGTGAGAAACCAGTGCATGTGGAGTTCTTCCCTACAGCCGAGGCCTTGGCGCAGGAGAAGGCGCAGATTGTCAATGCCTTGGGTCCTCGGGGTGCACTCGTGCTGAACGAAGACGATCCTATCGTGTCTGCCATGCGCGAGAAGTCGGCGCTCAAGCCGCTTACCTTTGGTTTCAGTGAGGCGTCCACCATTCGAGCGTCGAATAGCCGGGTTACCTATGAGGAGCGCGATGGGGTCAAGGTACCTGAAGGGATCACTTTCAAGGTGGATTATGCCGGCAAGAGCTTTCCCGTACGTTTAAACAGCATTTTTGGGGCAAATAACGTCTACAGCGCCCTCGCCGCCCTCGCCGTGGGAGTTTCGCAAGGAATCAACGTGGTAGCCATCACCGAGGCCCTGACAAAGTTCACTCCGCCTCCCGGCCGTCTGCACATCTTGCCCGGCATTAAACAGAGTGTCATCATCGATGACACGTATAACGCCTCGCCTACGGCTATGCGGCTTGCCCTTGAATCGCTCAAAGCAGTAGAGGTAAGCGGACGGCGTATCGCCGTGCTGGCAGACATGCTTGAGCTCGGCAAGCTCACCGTAGAAGCTCATGAAGAGATGGGTGCGCTTGCAGCGAGCGTTTGCGATATGCTTGTTGTTGTCGGACAGCGCGCTATCTTTATTGCCGACGGAGCCAAGGCGGCAGGTATGGCCGAAGACCGCATTCTGCAGTTTAACGATTCACGAGAAGCTGGAAAAATGCTCGATACTATGATCAAAAAGGGAGACATAGTACTCGTCAAAGGCTCCCAAATGATGCGCATGGAGCGCTGCGTGGAAGAAATCATGCTCCATCCTGAAGATAAAGAGCGACTCCTTGTGCGGCAAGATCAAGAGTGGATGCTCCGGTGAGCCGCGCTTGCAGTTCCTGAGTATTTCCTGCAGGATGCTTCAAGAAGGAGGTCCGCACATGGGCAAGTTCACAGACGGCTGGAAGGGCTACATGCCCCAGCTCGTTGTCCACAAAGGACGAGTACGGGCCAGAGATGCAAAAAGTTGCACTCTGCTGCCAGCAAAGTTGGAGAGGCAATTCCTCGAGCTACTCCTTCCTACCAAGGAAGATCGGCGATGCTTTCTCCGCAACTGGGAGAAGAAGCGGCCGTCCCGACGGTAGAGGCGGACGTGCTCTGATCCACACTGCCCCCCCCGGTCTCGCGAGAGACCGGGCTTGTTTTTTAGAGAACAAATTTGTGGACTGAACCGTTCTCTACTTTAATGTGACGTGTGAGGTCTGGGGCAAGGGCTGAAAGCAGTAGTTTATACGTCATACGGATGACTCCCGCGCTGGTTACGCATACAATTGTTTCTCCGTCACCATGTTTTTCTTTCAGTTCTGTGAAGAATGAGCGTAGCCGGTCATGAATAGTTTCCCAGGTGTCTCCACCCCAGGGACTGTAATCGTACGTGCAAAGAAGGCCCGAACCCCACGTCTTGCCGGCAGCAGCTTCATTTTTTTTCTCCAACGACAATCCTTCAAGCGTGCCCATGTGGTACTCAGCTAGTTCAGGCCGAATATAAATAGCAGAGGCGGGGATTCCTTTTAGTCCGGCTATGATTTCAGCTGTCTCTTTGACGCGAAGCAAGGCAGAGGAATATATCTCATTTATGTGGTCTGGTAAGTATTTGGCAGCTTCCTCAGCCTGGGCGCGCCCATAGACATTGAGTGCGATGTCCGTGTCGCCTCCCTCTTTGAAAGTCACCAATTCGCTATGCATGGGACCAGAGACCCCATGATTAAGTATTCGGTTGACGTCTGTCTCGCCGTGGCGAATAAGATAGAGATTCATGGATGGGGTTATTACAGGGGGCAATGCTGTTTCAAATTGTGACCCTACGGGGATTCGCACCCCGGTTTCTACCGTGAGAGGGTAATGTCCTAACTACTAGACGATAGGGCCTGTAAGGAAAAAGAATACCGTATTTTTGCCGAAATGGCAAAAAACTGCTAGATTTAACGGGTTACGGGCGACAACGCGAACATATAGTGGAGAGGTGGCTGAGTGGTCGAAAGCGCATGACTCGAAATCATGTATGCCCGCAAGGGTATCGAGGGTTCGACTCCCTCCCTCTCCGTTCGAACTCCGTGAGAACGGAGAGGAGTAGTGATCAATATCACTACGTGGGGGAGTCGAAACCCGATTGTGATAGTTTGTGAGTAAGGCGAGACAAACTATCCAATCGGGGTACTGAAGCTGTAAGCTTCGACTCCCTCCCTCTCCGCAGACAGCAACTTCGGAATATGGAGAAGTTGAACAAAAGGTAGAATGGTAGAAAATACAGAAAAACAGGAACGTACAGTTTTTACCGATGGAATTAGGCAAGCCATTGTAGGCACTTTCCCGTTTGATTCAGTAGAGCAAAGAGATATCTTTTCCAACACACTTGAATCTCTCGCTCAAGACTGTGGCGATCTGCCCGATGTCGAATTCATAAGGAACATCAGATTCACTTTGGCTAGTTTGGAGAACGCACATACACACCTAGAGGAGGAGGGGGTTGTAAAGTATTATTTAGAAAGGCCAATCATTTATAAGGCGGGCAAGTTTTGGATTGAAGACAACGGTGTGACTGTAGAGGTGGTGAGTATGCAGGGTGTTGCGATTGAGGATTTAGTAAAAGAAAAAATGAAAGAAAGAGGTGGTGGAACAACCGAGTATAAAATCAACAGGGCCTTGCGGAGTTTGCTGAGCTCAGAGATTGTGCATTCGGTAGTCTTGGGAGTAATAAAGGAGAACGAAGTTTTTGACATAGTGGTACGTTTTGTGGACGAAGGAGAGTCCACTGTACCGGTAACAAGTAAAAGGTTTGTGAGCGGCAAAATGTTGGATCAACACATTGGCTACCTACGAATAAAAAGCTGGTCCGGACGCGTGAGTTTTGATGGTAAAACTGTTGCTGATTTGGTAGAGGAAGAACTAGAAGCCCTAGGGGCAGCCAAGTTTTTGATACTAGATGTTCGCGAGAATGGTGGTGGCGATAGCCCTTTAGCGGAAAAGTTAGCTGGACGCTTTGTAAAGAAAGCCACACCGTACGGGACTGTCTTTAAAAGGCAAGCCAGCCAAGACGAGCTTGTGCGTTCCGAGCTGGAACTTAAGCCGCAAGGAAGTTTCTTGGACAAAAAAGTTGTCGTTCTCACTGGCCCTAAATGCTTAAGTTCTAATGAGATGTTTATTATGATGATGAAGGATACGGGCATCGCTGTAACTATCGGCCAAACAACAGGAGGTGGCTCGGGTAACCCAAAATCATTTGAGATTGCTCTCCAGGGAAAAACATACACACTCAAGGTGTCGTCATGGAGCATGATGAGGAACAACGGCGACCGTTTGGAAAGTATCGGTATTGAGCCAGACGTGTCTGTCGCGATAACAGCAGAAGACGTGGTGCAGCATCGAGATGCGGTATTGGAAGCAGCAAAAGAATACTTGCAATACAACAGGTAATCTTGGGTGACCATTTGTCCGCTGTTGTTCTGAAAAAACTGGAGCATGTCCTGCTACTGTATGATACAATGCTGGCATGAAATTACTCCTTACCTCGAACGGTATTGTGAATGAAGAATTGCAGGGGGCACTTGAACGGTTAACTGGCGGAAGAAAAGATCTTCGCGTTGCCATCATCCCTACGGCGGGCGAGCCAATTGAGTGGGTGCCAGACGCGCCCGGGAGCAAGCATTTTACTCCTCACCTCACGGGAACGCCGCTATTTGAAGTTAACCCGACAGAAAGCCCTGCATACAAAGCATGGCAGGACAGGGGATTTAGCAATATCTGCTTCGTCAGTTTGCGTGACGATCCGCAAAAGATTAAAGAAGACCTTGAGCGAGCAGAGGTGATCGACATACCAGGTGGCGATCCTGACTACCTGGAGCTATGGGCAAAGCAATCGGGACTTGATCGGTACTGGAAAGAGCTCGTTCGTGGTGGCAAGATATGTGTTACCTCAAGTGCGGGTGCCGCATTACTTGGTCCGGGGACAAGATTTCGATGGTGGACACCCGAGGAGCCAATGGACCAGGAAGATGTCGACAGGTTTGCTTTGGTGAACTTTGTTCCCATTGTCCATCAGAAGGAAGACGATCCTGAGAAGAATTACGATGCGCTCGTCACGCGCAAGGAGTATATGAAGGCAAATTTCCCTGGTGGTTTTCCCTGGCCACTCTATCTTATCCCGGACGGCCAGGCCGTCCTTGTGGCTGGCGACATTATTGAGCAGGTTGGTCCCGGACAGAAAAGGATTATCTAGGGATAATCTATGAAATTTTTACTTGTTGCCCACGAGGTGCCCGAAGCGGAGTTTGAGCAGGCCTTGCTCGAGATGGTTGGTGATAGGAGTAATCTCAAGATGGCGCTTATCCCCACGGCGAGCGACCCTATTGAGTGGATTCCTGACGCTCACGATCCGAAGAAGGCTAACCCACGATTGGTTCCGGAAAAGCAGGCAAAGCAGGAAGCCTGGTGGAACAATTACAAAAAAGAGTTGGAAGCAAAAGGGTGGCAGGTGGTCATTGCGGACCTGAAGGAGGATCCAGCGGTGCTTAAAGAAAAGCTGGCAAGCGTAGACGTTATTAACGTAGGTGGCGGGGACGTCAACTACCTGCTTGAGTGGGCAAGGAAATCAAAGCTCGAGACCTATCTCGCGGAGCTGCTTGATCGGGGTGTAGTCTACACGGGCTCGAGTGCCGGAGCCATGCTCCCGCAGCCAGATATCGGCTTTACCTGGTGGGAGCCGGGTGATCCTTCGGACCATGTGGGGCTTGGGATCGTTGACTTCATCACCGCAGGCGCTCCAAAGAATGCGGACGGATCGCTAAACGTCCAGCAGGTAGTTGACCGCAAGAAGCACTTGCAGGCTCATATTGACTTTCCTTGGAAAGTTTATCTGCTCCAAGACGGACAGATGCTCAGGGTGGATGGGAATATGATCGAGTATTTGGGGCAAAATGCGATAAAGGAGCCCATTTAAACTAACCCTAGAATATTGTGTATTTCTTTTTGCAAGCGCACCATTGTATGCGCAATTCAAGCTGCGTCTAGTGAAGTCGACATAACTAACTTCAGACCAATCCGAACTGCCCTCAAACAAGAAGCCTTGCTTCCAAATGCATTTGGAAGCAAGGCTTCTGGACACGGTTTTCGGACAGTCTGGATTGTATTAGTTTACTTCTTCCCCCGTCGCAAGAACGCGGGCACGGAAGACCAGTCGTCGGTTTCGTCCACGAGTTCATCCTCAGTCTTCACTGTGGGAGCGGGAGTAACAGGTGGGGGAGGAGGGGTAGTGTCGGGCTTGCGGACGCGCAGGTTGCCCATGATGGACTGGCGCATGGAGGTCGAGTCTTCCTCCTCAGCTTGTTCGCGCAGAGTTTGCTGGCGGTTAGTGACGTTCAGGAGTGGGCGGGTGTGGTTACTCGGGAAGCCAGAGGCGATCACGGTAACCTTAAGCTCGTTTTTCTTCAGCTTGTCGTCAAGCACCGTACCGAAGATCACCTTCGCATCCTTATCAATCGACTCGGTAATGATCTTGGCAGCTTCTTGGACCTCGAGGAGGGTGACGTCGGGGCCACCAGCGATAGCGAAGAGCACGCCCTTGGCACCCTCGATGGAGATATCAAGGAGGGGAGAGTTGATGGCTGCACGTGCAGCCTCCTCGGCCCGCTTCTCGCCGATGGCGGTGCCGATACCCATGAGTGCCGAGCCGGTGTTCTGCATCACGGCGCGGATGTCGGCGAAGTCGACATTGATCTGGCCCGGCATGGTGATCAGGTCGGAGATACCTTCGACTGCCTGGCGGAGGATGTCGTCGCACATGGCAAAGGCGGAGGTGCAGGTGGTGTTTTTGTCTACAATATTTAAAAGCCGATCGTTGGGGATCACAATCAGCGCATCCACTTCGTGGCTGAGCTCTTCGAGGCCCTCGGCTGCCAAGCGTCCACGCTGGGCGCCCTCAAAGAAGAAGGGGCGGGTGACGACAGCGACCGTAAGCGAGCCTTGGTCCTTTGCTGTCTTTGCAATCACGGGCGACGCCCCGGTGCCAGTACCACCGCCCATGCCGCAGGCAATAAACACCATGTCGGCGCCTTTGACGATGCCCTGGATCTCTTCAATAGTCTCCTCCGCAGCCTTGTGGCCGAGGGTGGGATCCATGCCGGTACCGAGGCCGCGTGTTAAGTTCTTGCCAATGTGAATCTTCTTGGTGGCAAGCGAGTGATGTAAATCCTGAGCATCGGTGTTCATGGCGATGAACTCCACACCCTTGACCTTAGAGTTGATCATGTGGTTGATGGCGTTGCCACCAGAGCCACCGACGCCGATAACCTTGATGCGGGCAAATGCTTCGATTTCAGGATTGATTTTAGGCATATGTATGAAAAGCTAGTGACCCATTCTACTCTGGCCCCCTCCTTATGGCAAGAACTGCTTAATCCAGCCGATAAAGTTGCTTTTTGTCTGCTGAATAAGGCGTACATGCATTGCGTCGTCCGCCTCGGTGGTAAGACCAAGGATGCAAAGTCCGTAGGCCACGGCCCAGGATGCATCCTTGATGGTCGCTGCTTTTTTATCAGTTTCTTCACCAGATGCTTTGGGGTGTACCACTGAGCCGGTCTTTGCGGGGATGCGTAGCGAGTTCTTGGCAAGTTGCTCCACCATCTCAATGCCAGCTCCGCCACCAGTGAGAATGATACCTGCGGGCAAGAGGCCATTCCGGCCAACTTTCTTTAGGTGCGCCTCGATGAGCTCAAAAATATCGGACAAACGTGCCATAATGATCTCATCGAGCTTCTTCCGAGAGCTCAGCGTGCGCTCGCGGTGCACCTTCATCTCTTCCGCATCCTCTAGTGGCAGCTTGAGGCCTAGAGCAATGTCGTTCGTAATATCACTCGATCCAAAGGGAAACACTTGAAGCGAGATCGGTAGGTTTTCTTCAAAGACGGCAATCGACACGGTCTCGGCGCCAATATTCGCAAGGATGCATCCGACGGTACGCTGGTGCTTGGTGAGGGTGACAAGGCTTGCGGCAATCGGTGCTGCTGCGACGTCTTCTACTTGCACGCCTGCCGCTTCGACGGCACGCACCAGAGTTTCTAAATGCTGGTCGAGAGCGGTGACAAAGAGGGTCTTGATCTCGAGGATGCTTCCCTTCATGCCCTTGGGTTTACCGAGGACCTTCTTCCCGTCTACTTTATAGAGAAGAGGAATAGTGTGAATGATGCGGTTGTTCGGATTGTGCCGGAGGTTGCTTTCGGAAAGGGCAAGCACGCGCTCGAGGTCGAGCTCGGTGACTTCGCCATCGGCCTTTGATATGGCGATTGAGGCTTCGTTCGTAACGGCACTAAGACTAATGCCGCCCACAGCCAAGAATGCTCGGGAGATGCTTGCCTCCGCCTTGCGTTCTGCCTCTTTCACCGTGGCTCGGATGGCGGCGATCGCTTCGTCGAAGTTAACGATGTAGCCATGGCGAAGTCCGCGAGATTCCCGACTTGCGGTGGCGACGATCTGCGGTGCGCCAGTATTGCTGTGCGCCACAACCACCACCCGGATAAGCGAGCTCCCAATATCAATCCCGGTGACCAGGTGTTTACGCATAGACAAAAACTCTAGGACACTGCCGAGTCCTAGAGCCATATTAGCACTGTTTTTGCAGGAATCGCTGTGGATTATCGGGCTAAGTAAAAACCATCCGGGCTTCCTTATATATCAGGAAGCAAGGCTTCTCGGCCCAGCTTCTACTCTAGTCTGTGCCGAGCCAGGTTAAGAAGTCTTTGCTTACATGTGGAGCGAGGTATTTCTTCTCAAGAGTTGCCATTTTGTCGCCATGATCTAGTCCACGCAAATGGAGCATGCCGTGCGTAAGTAAGTAGAGCACGTAGTGGCGCAGGGGTACTCGCGAGCGGACAGCTTCCTGCTCGCATCGGTGGAGATTGAGTACGAGCTCTCCTTCAGCATCGGAGAGCGGAAAGCTGAGGATGTTCGTCGGGTACGGCTTCCCGCGAAAGCGCTCATTTAGCTTCCTCGAACGCGTATCACCCACAAGAACCAGGCTCACCGTGTAGCGGGAGCCGAGAATATGGGTGGCAAGCGCCTCGAGGGGAAGTGCAGGGAGGCTACCTCTTCCAAGTTTTCTTATGGTAACCCTCTTCGACTTTTCCGAGTCGCTTGAGCTTTTCGAACTCCTTGCGCTTGGTAAGCTTACTGAGGGCGCCTTTCTTTTTGGCATACGGAGATGGGGAGCGCTTGGCGTAGCGGAGAGAGCGCGCGCGCTTTAAAATACCGGCATCTTGGACACGCTTGGTGAAGCGGCGAATGACGCTCGTGTTACTTTCGTTTTGGTTTTTTGCGACTTCAACGGTGACGTTCATAAGTGCTTTACTTTAGCATGGCCACATAGGGCTGTCTAGTTGGGTGTCTCGGCAAGTGAGTCCCCTTGGGGTGAGCGCCTAGATCTTTACCTTCTTTAAGTATTCCTGCAACTTATCTACCTTCACGGTGTCTTGGGAGCGGTTCTCCATGTTGCGCACAATCACGGTGCCGTCGAGCACTTCGCGTTGGCCCAAAATGATCGCAAAAGGAATCTTGAACTTCTCTGCGGTGCCGAGCTGGCTACCGAGACTGTCTTTACTGAGTGACTGCATCACCGGAATCTTTGCTTTGCGAAGAATTTCGATGACACTCATGCTTTTGAGCTTCGCGTCGAATCCGAGCTGGATAAAGTAAATCCTTGGCTTTTTTACAATGCGGGGCATGAGTTGCTCGCGCTCTTCACGGAGAAGTACGCGATCAATGCCAATGGAGGCGCCGACACCAGGTACATCTTTCTTGCTTCCGAGGGACTTCGCCAAGTAGTCGTAACGTCCGCCGGAGGCGAGTGCTAGCGGCACGGTCACGAGCTCGCCAGCTTCGTTGCGTACTTCTTTCTCTTGTATTTCAAACACCGTACGTGTGTAGTAGTCGAGCCCGCGCACGAGCGTGTTGTCAATCGCGTACTCTATCCCGAGGCTCTCAAGATATTCAAGTACTTCTTTAAAGTGCTTCTTGCATGGCTCACAGAGGAAGGAGACTGACTGTGGTGCCCCTGCCTTTACGGGCTGGCACTTCGGATCTTTGCAATCAAGGAGACGCAGGGGATTTACTTTGAAGCGGTTCTTGCAGTCTTTGCAGACGTCCTCTAAGCGCTTGCGGTAGTAGGCCACGAGCTCGCGACGGTAGGCGGGGCGGCACTCCTTGTCGCCAATGCTATTTACGACAAGGCGCACGTCGGTGATGCCAGATTCGCGGAGTGTGAGCAAGAGGAGCTCCATGATCATGGCATCGGTCACGCTCTTCTCGGTGCCGATGATTTCTAAGCCAAACTGGCGGAACTCTCGGTAGCGGCCACGCTGGGGACGATCGTAGCGGAAGAAGCTCCCACTATAGTAGAGCATCACGGGCTGGGTCTGGTTCTGCATGCCACGTTCAAGGTAAGCACGCACCACCGCTGCCGTGCCCTCCGGGCGGAGTGCCAGCTGATCGCCACCCTTGGTCCTCAGGGTGTACATTTCTTTCTCTACGATGTCACTCGCGGCTCCGATACTTGCGGTAAAAACGCCGGCGTCTTCGAGCATCGGCGTTTCAATTGGCTTGAAGCCGTAGTAGAGAGCAATCTCAGCAGCTTTCTCCACGAAGCCATTCACTGCGTGCACTTCGTCGCCGACGAGATCGCGCATGCCTTTCACTGTTTGGAACGCACAGCCGAGTGGCTTGGCCATCTCCTCTTCCTCGGTGGGAGGGATGGGGCGGCCGTGATGGTGGGTGGGTGCTGGTGGTGTGACGAAAGTTGTCTTTTTATTTGATGCCATAGAATTGTGTTATGAAGAAATCATGCCAGGGTGCACACCAATCTTCGTGAGCGGATAAAGGCGGACCAGTGCACGGCCCACGATGAGCCCTCGCGGCACCGGGCCCCAGACGCGAGAGTCGGAGCTTTGGGGGCGATTGTCGCCCATCACGAAGTACTGGTCCGCACCCAAGGTGAGCTGATCATTGCTCGGGCGGTTGAAGACGAGGTAGGGCTCCCGCAATGCCAACGTCTCACCACCGACGGTGGTGATGAGTACCTGCTCACCAGCCACCTTTACGGTCTCGCCGGGGAGACCGATCACGCGTTTGATGAAGTACTTTGAAGGGTCCTTGGGATATTTAAAGATCACCACCTCACCACGAGTGGGATCGCCCAGGTAGTAGGAGAGTTGATCAACAATTAAGTAATCACCGTCCATAAATGTGGGGTCCATCGATGCGCCGTTTACGATAAATGGCTGCGCCACGAACCAGCGGATGGGGGCCACGATCACAAATGCGAGAAGCGTAAACCGCACCAAATCAACAAAAAATTCCCACGTGCTTGATCGCTGCGTGGGGGTGTTTGTAGGGAAATCACCCTTATCTTGAGCCATTTCTTCCATATGTTAGTATAATTATACCTTATTTTCTGTGTTCACGCAAATCGCGAGAAGCGCCGCTCCCCATAGCTTCCCTCGCGGGACCAGAATACTTTCCGGGCTGAGATGCCCAAACCAGTAGAAAACCAGTAGAATCCAATTCTACGTAGAATTGGATTCTACTGGTTTGGGTGGGAACTTTATTCGCACTTTATTTTGTGGTACAAATGAGCCATATGGCATTACTTATTGTTGGCTTGGGGAATCCGGATGGGGAGTATGAGGGGACCAGGCATAATGTAGGCCGGTGGTGTGTACAGGGTGCTGCTAAAAATTTTGAAGCGACTGAGTGGAAACTAGACGGCAAGCTCAAGGCGCTCACGGCCAAGGGCAAGATCGGGAAGAAGCTTGTGCAGTATGTGCTCCCCAATAACTTTATGAACAACTCTGGCGGCTCGCTTGTGCCGCTCGTGAAGAGCGCCAAGGCTGCAGCGGACACGGTGGTCGTCTACGACGACCTTGATCTGCCGCTCGGCACGGTCAAGATCTCTTTTGATCGGGGAGATGGTGGGCACCGTGGGCTCGAATCAATCATCAAGAAGTTAAAGACTCGAGCCTTTGCGCGTATCCGGGTGGGCATCTGTCCCACGACGCCGGGTGGCAAGCCCAAGAAGCCACAGGGCGAGGACGCGGTCATCAAGTTTATCCTCGGCAAGTTTTCTGATAAGGAGCGAGACACACTGAAGAAGGTGGCCAAGGTAGTCCGCGAAGCCATTGAGTTGATCGCAACCGAAGGCCGCGAGAAGGCAACTGGAGCGATCAATAGTAAAAACTAATAAACACCCGCGAGGGTGTTTATTAGTTGATAAAAAGAAACCCCGCCCGGATCATCCGTCAAGTAAGGGTATCCGGGCGAACTTTGGAGGGCGGGGTGCATCAACGGAGGCACGTAGGTACGGAAGGTGCTAGGCT
>Ga0208246_1001035_pt1 | contig 17353 bp, 16 predicted proteins | sample RifOxyD2_FD_184039 | JGI IMG/M metagenome (GOLD analysis project Ga0208246, IMG submission 184039) | Soil microbial communities from Rifle, Colorado - Rifle Oxygen_injection D2 (SPAdes) | ecosystem: Environmental > Terrestrial > Deep subsurface > Rock core/Sediment | place: Rifle, Colorado... | reverse complement strand
CGCCATTTTCTTTTGTATATTTGATAGCATTTGAGATAAGGTTATCCAGCACTCTTTCCATCTCTTCTTGATTTAGCCAAATGGGTGTCTGTTCGGGTACGCTGATATTAAAAGTTAAAGAGCGGCTATTTGCGACTAAACTAAAATATTGAACTCTTTGATGTAGAAGCGCACTAAAGTCAAACACTTTTTTTTCTCTTATTTTATCACAGTAGCTGATTGAGTAGTATAGATCATCATAGATATTTTGCGTAATCTTCACACATATATTGATTATTTATTAGAATAGAATTTTTTTTAACGAAAAATTAAGAGAGAGAGAGAGAGATACTATCACTTACATAAATATTTTTTAATATTTGTGATATTATTTCGGAGTTTTATATGAAAAAAGGTTTAAGTATATTGGTTGCATCTATGATGATGTGTTCTGTGGCGTTCGCTTCGCCAACGGCAAATGAGCCGAGTTTTACGGGATTAAGTACAATGGAACATACTGCATTGTTCGGCGAGGGTTCAACAGTGCAGGTATCGACATTGGATAATGAAGAGATGAAAGCTACGGAGGGAGAATTCTTTTGGTTTGCTATTCCATTTGCGTATTCTTATGTAAGTTATTTAAATGCACCGACATTAAATAGTCCAATATATGGTGGACGTGTTTACCGATCACTTCCTCGTCGTAGATAAAATTTTATTAGGTTGATGTAAAACATGGATTTTACCATATTGTCATTTATCCATGGAATATTATTTTCACTATTAGTTTTAATAGCGGGGCGTACAAAGCGATTTGTATTTTCTAGATGGATAAAATTTTTTATTTTTTTAGAATTTTTATTGCTTTTTATCCCGTTTATAATATCTGATAATATGAAAATGATTTCATTAATTATTCTTAATGGGCATCTTTTGTTTGTATTGCTAGTTTTAATATTTATATACCGCCCAAAATTATCATTAAATATGTTAACGGAAGAATATATTCAAAAGAAATTGAAAAATTATCCTACTATATCAGAGATGGTAATTGGTGAGATAGAAGTGATTATGCTGATTTTAGTTTTTATTGTACTTATTATATTTGCCGGTTTAGGGTCGGGGATTTATTATAGTATCCAATGGATTATAAAAATTTGAGAGCCAAATGTAAAGGCAGTTCTTTTTTGGTGAGACTATTTTACTAATTTTTTTGTGGGCTTGGCTCTTTTTGGTTTGATGGCTCGTCTTGGTGTTATCTCATTGGTAATTCTAGCGGGGGGGGGTATAATAGTAGTCTTTTTTATAAAAAAGTTCGTTAAGGCATATTTATATGATTCTAGAGTTTCTTGCTGAAATTATTAATATTCTTTTTGATAGAAAAAAACATGGTACAAAAGGTACTTTTGTGCTTATAACCATGATGTTAGTGTTCATGGCGATATCTGTTTATCTAGTATATTAAGATGCTATTATTGCAATTTATTGAAGCGGGTTTATGGCTTTATTTAATGGTAAATTTTCAAACCTTAAAAGAGAGCTTAAAATCTATGAAAGACGGAACGGTGTTGTTTTTAGCAACACTGTTTTTGACTATTATAAGCATCGGTACGGGAGATGATATTTCTGATGTTTCGTACTTAACTAAAATATTTATCTTTATAGCGAATGTTTTTTCGATGGGTATGATGGTTTATTTTGGTATAAGGGTTTATCGTTTAAATAAGTTAAAGAGGTGTTAGGAAAAATGTTTTCAATTATTATAGACCAGTTGAGATTTAAAAAGTTGCACATAGGTGAGTATGACCGTATATCCACGATTGTTGCATGGGTGTGGATGGTGCTAATCGGCATGGTAATGAATAGTGATATATTGCTGTACGATAAAATTTTTTTTGCATTTGGTATATCTGTTATTTTGCAAACAATAGGGATTTATATCGCATATCTCATAATGGTATGGTGGTTAAAAAGACAAGCATATTATGATGGAAACGGTAATCTGTGGGGATTAGTCGTAACGGCTTCGACTGTTGATATGGCAACTCCGTTAATTGCTTTGTCGCATTCGATTATAATGGTAATTTTTGCCGTGGTATCATTTGCGGTATTTTACAATGCTTTGAAAAGCGGGCTAAATTTAGAGGCAAAAGCAACAGTAATAACGATTTTGGTTGTTACCGTTTTTGTGCTGATACTAGGTGCTTTAGCAGGTATGATTGCTGCAATCGGCGGATTACCGATAGGGCAAATTTAGGGAGAAAAATGCGTTTATTGTTATTAGCAGGGGTAATTCCTCTCATCTTATCGGCAAAAGCAGTTAAACTAGATGAATTGCTTACCGAGAAAAATAAAATTCAGAGCGATGTGAGTATCTCATACATCAATACTCAACGAAACAGCGGTGATGTCGGTTTGATAGAGTATCAGAGTGCTAGCGGTGACTTTGTAAGTGTTCCGACCTATTTGGGTAGCGTTGAGAGCCAAAGCGACCGATTAATGTATTCTTTAGCATTGCGATACGGTCTAAATAAAGATTTAGAAATATTTGGATTTGGAAATTTTTATAGTTCAACTGAACACACATTGGGTGCAAACGGTACCTCTTCTCATAGTGATAGCGGTTTTAGCTCATGCGGGGTTGGAGGGGTCTATCAGTTACACGCGGAGGATGAATATCCTGCCGTATTAGTCGGTGGAACAGTCGACCTTATTGATGATGATAAAATGCTGAAAAAAAACTTTTATCTTAAAAGCGGTTCGGTATTTGTTTCATCATACTATACGAGCGATCCGGTTGTCTTTTTTCTGAAAGCTTCATATGGATATAACGGAAATCATACCAATGGAAATCATTTACTTGAAACAGGAGATGTCTTGAGTATTACCCCTCAAATTTATTTTGCAGTGAATCCTTATGTGAGTTTGAATTGGGGTGTACGGTATCAATATAAGCAAAAAGACACATATGACGGCAATGCGATCTCAACCAATCAAAGCCAACTTGGATGGTTATTCGGTGCAAGTTATGAGCTAAATGCTAAAAGTGTCATTAGTGCAGATATGGATAAAAGTGAAACATCAACCTATTCTCAAAATACATTTACATTGAACTACTCATATAAATTTTAAATGAAATTTCTTTTGTTATTGATTTTTGCACTTTCAGCATTCGGTATGACGATTACCCAAAAAGAGTTTGTGTTTAAAAAAGAGGTCAAATCATGGATTGAGTTTAAAAATGAGCGTTTAATGCGGCAAAACTATGATTATTCTTGCGGTAGTGCAGCATTGGCAACGATACTTAGTCACTATTATGATGCGAATATTTCTGAACAAATGATTTTAACAGGTGTATTGGAAGCTAAGGGAGTTACTAAAGAGGCATCTGCTCTTGAAAATCAAGAGGGTAATAACGGATTATCATTTTATGATCTTTCACAATATGCTTTATCAAATGGGTTTAAGGCAATCGGTATTGCATTGGGGATGGAAGAGTTAAAAAAACTCCAAATTCCGGTGATTGTTTTTGTAAAAATCCGTAAGCAGGAACATTTTACTGTTCTTAAAAAGATGGATGAAAGATATGCCTATCTTGCCGATCCTTCATTCGGTAATATTCGTGTTAGTCATGTTAAATTTAAAGAGATGTTTTTTCAGCGTAACGATGAGCAAAATCCGGGAAAGATATTGGTGATTTTAGCACAAAACAATATCAAAGGAAGAGAAGAGTTTAAAACGGTGCTACCGTTTCCTGATAGCATTTATGAGAGGATTGCAAATCCGTTACGTTATTAAATGATTTTAGTTTTGTGTTATAAAAAAGGGGGGGGGGAGTTTCAAGCCTTAAAAGCTCTCTTCATATTAAAGAGTCCATGATATCTAGTGTTAAGCCCTTGTATCAATCTTTTTTAACTGACTGTCCATCATTTTTTGCATAATTTTATCTTTCATGCCTTCTAAATCGGCAATTTTTTGTTTAACGCTACCTATACTAAAATCAATATTTTTCTTATCTATATTTATAGGCGAAGCAGCTGGTGAGAACTGTTCTATAGCACTTAACTCTTGAGCTGCTTGAACGGATATCTCACCAATGGCAATGGCTTCCATGCCTTGTGCCAGATTTACTATATCTTCCTTACTCATATCGGGAATTTGGGCTATAATAGTGTCTGCAACGTTATTGATATTGGCGGAATTTACGTTGGCTCTCTCAATGGTATTTACTGTTCTTTCTATATTTTCGCTACCGTATTTTGCTTCTAATTCTTTTATATTCAGTTGGTTGTTTATGCTTTCTGTTACATGGCTACTTATGTCTTCTTGAGTTGCTGTATTGCTGCTTATGGGTGTGGAAGCTTTTTGTGTTTCGAGTTCGCTTATCATTTTCTTTAAACTTTGTATCTGTTTTTCTAGTGCGGCTATCTGCTTTTTATCGTTTTGGCTTTGAGTCTCTTCACCTTCTGTTTCTCTAACATCGTTTAATTTGTATGCACGATACGCTTTTTCTTGTTTAAGAGCTAATTGGGAGAGATTTTGTTCGACTTCATCTGAGTCTATCTTGCCGTCTTTATCTCTATCAAGTTTCTTTAACTCTTCTTCAAGCGTATAAAAAGATATGCCTTTTTGAGAAAAAATATTTTTTATTGATTCATTATCAAGCAAGTCTACTCCACGGATTAACTCAAATTTATCTTTTTTTATATTGAAATTTACTGAAAGTTTTATATCCGCAAGTTCTCCATATGTTAAAAAATCATCATGATTTTTATCTGCATTGTTGAAATTTATCTTATCTTCTACGACGGCTTCCATACCCTTTTGAGAGCTGTCAATAAGCGTGTAATCTTTTGTATAATTTTGGTCAATTCTCGGCAATACCGTTAAATAATTAAAATTCATAAAATATATATCGGAAAAATTTTAAATATCTTTAGGAATAGCCTTTTCTTCACTCTTGAACACAGCTTCTCATCACAAGAAGCAAAGTTTGATCTTCTTCTCGATTACAAAAACAGACTCTACGATACTTTTGGAGATTTAACGCCAAAGAGAACGATATTCTAATCGCTAAGATTGACTCACTTTCTCAATCTTTGTCAGAGTCGCTTAATGAGATTATATTTTTAGTCTCATCCATTAGCCTGCAGATGGAGATGATCACATACTTTGTAAGAGAACTTTTTGAAAACAACAATGAGGAACTTACTCAAAATGTCTCTTTTTTGTTTGAACTCGTACACGTGTATAACAAAAAGCTTAGTGAGCTTGTTTTGGTGATAGAAAAAACGATTCAAAAGAGCATTTTGCATCTAAATACGCTTGAGGGGCAGATTATGTACCTCGGGTATATTCAGATTTACGGGATTATAGAATCAGCCAGAAGCAATGATGAATCTTCAGGTTTTACAGAAATATTTTTGCAGTTAAAGTCTCTAATCGCAAATACGGCGCAAGAGGTTTCAGATATGAAGCAAGTCTCAGAGAGATTTTTTACGGACAATCGTATTTTGATAAATGAGTCAAAAGAGAATGAAAAGATGCTTGTCAAACTCGAAGATGAGATATCTGATATCAATAATATAGAGGGTTGAATTTTGGAAAATGTAGTAAATAAAGAGAACATAAGCGATGAGTTGGCATTTTTGAGTAAAAAAATCTTAGAGTTGAACAAAAAACTTATAGAGAGCGAAAAAGCAAAGTCAAGGTTTCTCTCTCTTGTGGCAAACAAGCTAAATAACCCTATGACGGCTCTTCTTGGGATCATGCCTCATTTGAAAATTATAGATACAAAAGAGAATAAAGCTTTATTTGAATTGGTTTGCAAAGAGGCTCTAACTCTTGATTTTAGAATTCAAAATCTGGTAACGGCATCCGAGATAGAGAGCGGAAATATTGATATCTCTTACGCTTTGGTAGATCCTAAAGAGATTATAGATGAAGCTATCGAGTGTCTGAAATACCTCATAAAAGAGAAAAATATCGAGATAAAGACAAACAGCACAATCAAGCAAAAAGTTGTAACAGATCCAAAAAAAGTCTATATAATAGTAAAAAATCTTATCTCAAACGGTTGCAGATACGGTTTTGAAAACAGTGTGCTTGAGATTGATCTGGATATAAAAGACTCCACGTTTGTTATCAAGGTAAAAAATCAAGGAAAAGCACCCGAGGTAAAACATAAGCCTGAAATATTTACCCGTTTTGCAAAAGACGCAAGCGGCAAACACGGTTTGGGGATTGGACTTGGCGTTGTCCGTGAGATATGTGAAAGACTTGATGGAACTGTAGATTATGAGTGTGAGGACGGATTTGTCACTTTTATCGTTAAACTGCCGTATGATGAAAGTTTGATAGATTCTAAATACGGGTCAAACGAATTTCTTTTTGACTCTTTTGACGATGCCATCGAGTTATAATGATAGAAGGAAATTCGACTTTCATACATGTCGGTCAGATACATGTCGATATTGCGCCTGCCGCCATATCGACGATTTTGGGATCATGTGTGGCAGTTTGTCTGTATGACAGAAAATCTCTCATAGGCGGGATGAACCACTATCTGCTCCCTTTTTGGAACGGAAACTCTTTGCAGTCTCCAAAATTCGGCAATATAGCCATACCAAAACTAATAGAGAGCATGATCGATATGGGCGCAAACTTAAAAACTATAGAAGCAAAGATTTTCGGCGGCGCTTCTATGAATATATCCTCATCAAACAATATGATGATAGGAGAAAAAAATATACTAGTCGCAAGAGAGATCTTAAAAGAGTATAAAATTCCCATAGTCGCAGAGGATGTAGGCAAAGAGAACGGCAGAAAGATCCAGTTCAATCTGCAAAACGCCAAAGTGCTTTTAAAATATACGCAAAAAGTAAATTGAATTATACTCGGAGAACATAATGGCAATAAGAGTTTTAATAGTGGATGACAGTGCGACGGCTCGTGCGGTACTGCGTGACATCTTAGAGTCGGACAGCTCTATTGAGGTCGTGGCAACGGCTTCGGATGCCTATGTCGCAAGAGACAAGATTGTAGAACTTAGACCTGATGTCGTCTGTTTGGATGTCGAGATGCCCAGAATGGACGGGATCACATTTTTAAAAAAGCTTATGCACCATATGCCTCTGCCTGTTGTGATGGTCTCTTCGCTTACGCAAAGCGGAGCTAAAACCACGCTTGAAGCGCTTGAAGCAGGAGCGGTCGATTTTGTTCCCAAACTGCATTCGCACATTTACGACTCTAAAGACGAGATGAAAGATGAGCTTATCGCCAAGATAAAAACGGCTTCAAAAGTAAAAGTTTTCAAAAGAGCTCTTATGCAGCAGATGCATGCAAATACGACATCTTTAGCTGAGACTACGAACAAGATTTTAGCCATAGGCGCTTCAACCGGCGGTACTGAGGCTCTTAAAGAGGTTCTATCCGGTCTGCCTAGAAATGCGCCCGGAACGATTATTGTTCAGCATATGCCCGCAAACTTTACGGCTCCCTTTGCCCAAAGACTAGATTCCATATGTGCGATGGAAGTAAGAGAGGCAAAAAACGGGGACAGCATAACTCCGGGTGTGGTTTTGGTGGCTCCGGGAGATTATCACATGGTGGTAAGACGCTCCGGAGCAAGGTATTATGTGGAGATCGGAAGCGGCGAGAAAGTTTCAGGTCATAGACCCTCCGTTGATGTTTTGTTCAATTCGGTTGCAAAAATTGCAGGTTCAAACGCAATAGGCGTTATACTTACGGGAATGGGAGCCGACGGCGCAAAAGGGTTGCTTAGCATGAAAAATGCGGGAGCAAAAACAATCGGGCAGGATGAAGAGAGCTGCATAGTATACGGCATGCCTAAAATTGCCTATGACATAGGGGCGGTTGAGAGGCAAGTGCCGCTTGAGAGAGTTGCCAATACAATACTTTCACTAATATAAGTGTTTAATAGTAGTCGGAAACGGGAATTCATTCCCGTCTGTACTAGGCGGGGTTAAAACCCCACTTCCAAATATGCCACCTAAAATCTCTAAAAACAGAGTTTTTTTGTAGCTTTATTGGAAACGGGAATTCATTCCCGTCTGTACTAGGCGGGGTTAAAACCCCACTTCCAAACCACCACCATTTAGACGGATGAGTTCGTCTAAGTGTTTTAAATAAGTAAAAGGGGTAATAAATGAGAATTTTTTTAGCAGAAGACAACGAAGACAACTACATGATCGTAAAGTCAAACTTAAAAAAGTTGCAGGAGCCACTTGAGTTGTTGTGGGCGCAAGACGGAGAGATCGCCATAGAGATGCTAGGCAATGAAGAGAACATAGATCTCTTTTTGGTTGATATAGAGATGCCAAAAATCGGCGGTTTAGAGCTTACAAACTGGATTAGAGAACAAGAGAGATTTGCAAATAAACCTATAATTGCCGTTACGGCTTCGGTTTTTGCGGAGATGAAGAAGATGTATCTTGAAAAGGGGTTTGATTTTATTTTGGAAAAACCTTTTTCGAGAAAAGAGCTTCTTGACATAATACAAAAAGCTACGGATCTCCCATGAAAGAGCCGCTTATTTTAATCATAGACGACAACTTTGACAGTCGTTTGGCGGTACGTGCTGCTCTTAGAAAAAAGGGATATGTTTTTTTGGAGGCACAAGGCGCCCAAGAGGGTATAGATATGGCTATAGAGCATAACCCCGATTTGATTATTATGGATATTATGATGCCCGAGATCGACGGATATGAAGCTCTGCGCATAATCAAAGGGAGCGATAAAACAAAGCATATACCAGTTTTGGTTGTAAGTGCCCTTAGTTCTATGAACGAGAAAATCATCGCTTTGGAATACGGTGCCGAGGGGATGCTTGCAAAACCGTTCGATCGGGTTCATTTGGCGGAACAGATAGAAGCATTGGTTGGGCTTTGTAAAAATGCTTCCAACGGAAAAACTGAGAACATCGAACAAAAAGAGATATTGGATAGTGTTTTTCATAGACAAAGCAAAGAGCTTATACGTTACTACTATACGGATGCTCTGACGGGGCTTCCAAATCGAAGCCAGCTTATAAGAGATATAGGCAATGCAAAAAATTTATCTCTGATACTTATAGACATTGACGGCTTCAAGGATATCGTCTATTTTTACGGTCATAAAACAGGAGATTTGTGTCTTAAATCATTTACGTTAAAAATAAAACAACTTCTAAATGGTGACAAGCATGAGCATTACAGAATTTCTGGCGATGTATTTGCCGTGTTGGTTAGAGACTGCCAAAGTGAGGAGGATCTCAATAAACTTATTAAGCAATTTGTCCTTGAGATGGAGAGGGTAAACTTTTTATGTGAAGATCACGATATACATTTTAGATTTACAATCGGAGCTTCCATGTTTGAGAGTGAGCTTTTAATAAGTGCGGAAAAAGCCCTCAAACGAGCAAAAGCGTCAAATAAAACTATGCTTCTATATAATGAAGAGAGCCAAGAGTTTAGATCTTACGAGCAAAATATATTTTGGATAAACAAGATCATAGAGGCGATATCAAGTGACAATATCGTTCCTTTTTATCAGCCCATCATCAACAACAAAACCCGCAATATAGAAAAATACGAGTGTTTAGTTCGCATTGTTGAGGAAGACGGCACTATTTATAAGCCTATAAAGTTTCTCGATATTTCCAAAAAGTCAAAACACTATGCCGCAATCACGAAAAACGTGATAGAAAAATCGTTTAAACAATTTGAAAACAGCGATTGTCAATTCTCCATAAACCTCTCCGCAAAAGATATGGTGGATAGCGAAATGACCGAGTATATCTACGGCAGGCTTAAGAGTTTCAGCGGATGCGATAGGGTTATTTTTGAGCTTTTAGAATCAGAGGGCGTTCAAAATTACAATTCCGTTTACGCTTTTATCAGTAAAGTAAAAGAGTACGGATGTCAGATCGCAATTGATGATTTTGGAAGCGGATACTCAAACTTTATACATCTTTTGCGACTTAAAGTTGATATCATAAAAATCGACGGATCTCTAGTTCGAGATCTAGACAGAGACGAAAATGCACAAATTATGGTTCAGACGATTGTTGATTTTGCGAAAAAACTCGGCATATTAACCGTTGCGGAGTTTGTGCATTCAGAGCCAATCAGCCGCATAGTCAAAGATCTAGGAGTTGATTACTCTCAAGGCTACTTTATAGGAGAGCCTAAGAAAGAGGTGCTAAAAAGTGAATGAATTAATCAAGATAAGAAACAAATTTTTTAAAATAATGCCTTTTGTATTAATGGTTATTTTTTTGACGATGAGCTATATAAACTACATGACTATGAAAAATAGCGCCTATGTTAAACTTCAAACAGAGTTTTCACTCCATGCACAAGAGATTAAAACTCTTATTGAAGAGAGAATGCTTGCTTATGAGAATGTTTTAAACGGCACAAGAGGTCTCTTTATGTCCTCTTCTTCCGTAGATAGGGGAGAGTTTAAAACGTATGTAGAGAGCTTAAAACTTGAAGTGATGTTTCCTGGTATTCAAGGTGTTGGTTACTCCGTTATTGTTCCTGCTGATAAAAAAGATGATTTTATAAAAAGAGTTCGTGCCGAGGGGTTTGGCTCTTTTGATATCACACCTCCGACTCCACGCGATTTTTATACTTCAATTGTCTATCTTGAGCCGTTTGATAAAAGAAATCAGAGGGCATTTGGTTATGATATGTTTTCTGAGAAGACTAGAAGAGATGCAATGGAGAGTGCCAGAGATAGAGATATGGCGGTTATCTCAGGAAAAGTCACTCTTATGCAAGAGTATAAAAATGAACAGCAAAGCGGTTTTTTGATGTATCTGCCGTTATTTGATCAAAATATGAAAAATGAAACGGCGGATGAGAGAAAAAAACACATAGTGGGGTGGGTTTATGCTCCTTTTAGAGTTAATGATTTTATGCAAGGACTTAAAGGTTATGAAGATAAAAATTTTGATGTGGAGATTTTTGACAACGGAGTAGTTAGTCCAAAATCGTTAATGTACGATGGCTATACAGATAAAGAGACTCCTCTTTATATCAACAAAGTAAATATTAATGTCGCAGGACGAGATTGGATTGTTTTAATCAAATCAATGCCGATTTTTGAGAAGAAACTAGATCTTGACAAAGCAAATCTTGTGCTTCTGTTGGGAGTTATATTTAGTATTTTTTTAGTTTATGTAATTTGGCAGTTAGTCAACATTAAAGAGTATGCCGACAAGAGAATTAAAAGAGTAAACGGTGAACTTCTTATAAGCAAAAACAAACTTAACAATTTAAATAAAACGCTGGAAAAAAGAGTAGAGGAAAAAACAAAAGAGCTACAAATTGCCAATGGCAGGCAGGAAGAGTATATATATAGTTTAGAAATGCTAAATATGGAGCTAAAAAGATCAAAAGAAGAGGCACTGCAAGCCTCACAGGCGAGATCTAACTTTATAAGCAGCATCTCACATGAGTTGAGGACGCCTCTTAATTCAATTATAAACTTTACAGATCAAGTAATAGAAGATTTTGACGAGATGTTGAGCGAGAAAGATCTTCAAGATGAGATGAAAGGCTATTTACAAAGAGTTCTGATAAATTCAAGGCATCTGCTTCAGCTCATCAATGATCTGCTTGAATTTACAAAAGCTGAAGCAGGAAAGATGGATTATAAACTAGAAGAGAATGATCTTAATGTTATAGTAAAATCTGCATATAACAACACATATTTGCTCTTAAACGGAACAGACGTAAGGTTTGATTTAAAGCTGAATGAAACACCGCTTATCGCAATGGTTGATTCAAGAAGATTTTTGCAGATACTTTTAAATTTGCTCTCAAATGCAATCAAGTTTACAAAAAAAGGCAATATAGAGTTAAGAAGTTTCGATGATGCCAATCATATAACAATTGAGATTGAAGATACAGGTAAGGGAATTCCTCTAAAGAAGCAAAGAGCCATATTTGAACCTTTTGTACAAGCAGACAGCAATGACAGCGGAACAGGGCTTGGACTTGGACTCGTTAAAAGGATGTGCGACGATATGGGAATAGAAATTACGCTAAATTCGCAAGAAGACATTGGAAGCATTTTTGCTCTGCATATAAAAAAGGCTGGAGCATGATAAAATTAAACTCTATAGTCTTTAAAATGATGATGCCTTTGGTGGCTATAACTGTTTTAGTTGTTGGTGCTACATTTTTAGTAACGCAGATATACCTAAAAAAAGTCGTTGAGGATCTCTTTATCGATATGCAGGCACATCATCTTGAAGAGAGTTACTCTTTGAAGATACAAAATATTCTCATAGAGATTCAAGGTGCCGGAGCCGCAATCGCCGCTTCAAAAGAGGTGGAGGATTTTCTTTTAAGCGAAGATGCCGCAGATGGGAAGATGTCGCCGCAGATGAAGCAAAAGCTTTTAGATCTTAAAAAACTTTATAGGCTCGATACGATATATGTAACCCATGCAAAGAGCAGAAACTATTTTAATGAAGAGGGTTTTGTAAGAGCGGTAGATCTCTCAAACAAAGATAGCGGATGGTTTTTAAAAACGCTTGAGGGCAAAAAAAGCTTTCAAATAAGCACGGACGCCGATTTTGCGCAAAGCCTGCATATATGGATCGACTCTATTGTCGGCAGTGTTGACAATCCTATAGGTCTTGCGGGAGGCGGAGTGGATATTGCAGATATCTTTGAAATAGCGCTTAAAGATTTTCGTAAACATAGTGCGGAGGTAATAATCATTCGCGGTGCGGATACGGTTTTTGCGTCTTCAAAAAAGGATCGTGTCATAGATATGCCCATAAATCATTCAGATTTGTCCAAAGAGAAGATCTCGGCGATACAAATCGCAAAAATAAGAGGCAAACATTTAGCCGAATACAAAATCAAGGATAAACTAAGACAGCTTATTTTTATCCCCGTAAAACAGCTTGATTGGACTATAATCGTAGATTTTTCAAAAGATGAGTTTTTAGAAGCACTGCACGGCATATATGACAGAATCATAGTCGGAGGGGTTATTTTGCTCTTTTTGATTCTTTTGGTAGGCTCTATAACTTTTACCTATTTGGTTCTGAAACCTCTTGCAAAGATCTCATCCGCAGTCGGCGAGTTTGATTACAAAAGCGATTTTGAGATCAAAGACTGTAAAAATATGGGTTATGAGTTTGATATGATATATAACGCATTTAGAAAAAATTCTGCTCTTTTGCGAAAAACCATAGATGAGTATAAGTATAACGAAGAGCTGTTAAAGAGCATCATAAATGCCGCCGATGATATTATTTTCTATAAAGATACTAAAAGTATCTATTTGGGAGGCAATGCCGCATATGAGAAGTGGAGCTCAAAGAGCATGGAAGAGATCGTCGGTAAAACAGATACGGAACTCTATCCTGCCGAAATAGCGAGCTATCATATGCAGACAGATAGGCAGGTTATTGAACAAAACAGGACTATTCTTGTTGAAGAGAGGTTTAAAAGGGATAACGGAGCGTTTGTAATACTTCAGGTAAAGAAAAGCCCTTTTCATGATGAAGATGGAAATGTAAAGGGTCTTGTCGTAGTCGCAAGAGATATGACGATGATCAAAGATATGGAACAGGCACTTTTAACACTAAATACAACGCTTGAAAAAAGAGTAGAAGAGAAGACGCTAGAGCTGCAAATGGCAAATGAGATGCTTGAAGGGCATATAGTAGATCTTGAAATAGTTAACTCAAAACTTATGAGAGCAAGAACCGAAGCCTTGCAGGCCGCACAGGCAAGATCTAACTTTATCACCGGTATATCGCATGAGTTGAGAACTCCGCTCAATGCAATCATCAATTTTACGGATCAAGTGATAGAAGATTTTGATGAGATGCTTGAAGACAAAGAGCTTCAAGAGGATACAAAAAAATTTATGCAAAGAGTTTTGGTAAACTCAAGACATCTGTTGAACCTCATAAATGATCTGCTTGAGTTTACAAAAGCGGAAGCCGGAAAGATAGATTATAAAATAGAGGAGTGTGATTTAAATATTATTGCACGAATGGCATATAACAATACATACTCTTTGTTAAACGCAACAGATGTAAAATTTGGTTTAAAGCTCTACGAAACACCGCTTATGGGGATAGTTGATTCAAGAAGATTTTTGCAGATACTTTTAAATCTACTCTCAAATGCAATAAAATTTACTCAAAAGGGAGCAATAGAGTTAAGAACTTTTGAAGAAAACGGTTATGCGATTGTTGAGGTTCAAGACAGCGGAAAGGGTATTCCTCAGGATAAACAAAGCATAATATTCGAGCCTTTTATGCAGGTAAACAATACCGACAACGGAACAGGACTTGGGTTGGGACTCGTAAAAAGAATGTGTGATGATATGGATATAAAGGTCTCATTTACCTCCATTGAGAGTGAGGGAACTATTTTTCGTTTAACTGTAAAAAAATAATATGGATGCTAAATGTACCGAATTAATGGATAGATTTATCCAAGAAAAACCCCATCTTTGGAATGAAGATATAGCACTGGAAGAATAAGTTTAAGCAAACTCTGAATTCTATCAAAGAGACATAAGCAGCTATTTAGTAGCAAAACTAATATGGAGCTTCATATCCAAATAAGAGAGAGCTTTAAATTTCAAGCTCTTAAATATAAAAGCACCGCTTTTATGATGTCGTCGTCATCTTTTGAGTCAGATTTTATGCTCTCTTTTGTATCGTTCATATATGTAAAAGTGATATTTTGCCCATAATTTGAAACGCTTTTTATCTTGTTTTCTAAACTTAAAAGTTTGATAACCATAAGTTCAAAAAACTGTTTGCTAGGTGTGTCAAGATCTCCGAATCTGTCTATCACTTCCTCTTGTATCTCATATACTTCCACGCTGTTCTCACATGCCGAGAGTCGTCTGTAAATATCCAAACGAAGTCTGTCTTCTTTGACGATCTCATCGGATATATATGCCGAGATGGTAAGTTTTATGTCCACTTTCATCTTCTCGACTTGCACTTGATTGCTTAGAAGTTTTATGGCATCTTCGAGCATTCTAAGATAGAGCGAATAACCGATGTTTTTTATATGTCCGCTCTGAGCATCGCCGACTAAATTTCCGCCGCCTCTTATCTCTAAATCGTGGTAAGCCAAAACAGAGCCGCTTCCCAAAAATGAGTTTGACTCTAATGCTAGAAGTCTTTTTTTAGCATCATCCGTCAATGTCTCTTTGTCGTTGACTATAAAATATGCAAAGCCCTCTACGTTACTGCGTCCTACACGACCTCTAAGCTGATGCAGATCCGCCATACCAAACCTGTCCGCACCGTCTACTATTATGGTATTTACACGTGGCATGTGGATACCTGATTCGATAATGGAAGTTGCAAGCATTAAGTCATACTCTCCGGCTTCAAACTTTAAAAGCTCTTTTTCGGTATCGGTTGCAGAGATTTTTGAGTGAAGCATAACTACTCTGAGTTGCGGCAACACAGCCTTTAGTTCACCGAGCTTTATAGGCATGTGGTCAATAGAGTTATGCACATAAAATATCTGCCCGCCACGACGGATCTCTCTTAAAATAACCTCTTTTATAAGCTTCTCTTCATACTCTTTTACAAAGGTTCTAACAGGCTCTCTCTCACTCGGAGGTGTGAGCAGCTGAGACATTGTTTTTATCGAGCTAAGAGCCTGATTGAGCGAGCGTGGGATCGGCGTGGCACTCATGGAGAGAAGATGGACATTGTGATAAAGCTCTTTTATCTTCTCTTTTTGCTTAACCCCAAACTTATGCTCTTCATCTATGATAACGACTCCGAGATTTTTAAAATCCAAATCAAAGAGCGCATGTGTTCCAACAACCACGTCTAAAATCCCATCAGCCAAGGCTTTTATAATATTTGTTTTATCTTTTGCGCTTACAAATCTGTCTAGTTTTGAAACCCTTATGCCAAGTGCGTCAAATCTTTGTGCCAAAGATCGGTAGTGTTGAGCCGAGAGAAGCGTAGTAGGGACGATTAGAGCCGATTGGAAACCGGATTTGTATGCCGCAAAAATAGTATTCATGGCGACCTCGGTTTTTCCAAAGCCTACATCTCCGCTAAGAAGTCTGTCCATGATGTGACCTGAACTCATCTGAGCGATTATCTCGTCGATGGACTGTACCTGATCATCGGTATAATCAAAGCCCGATAATTTTTGAAACTCTTTTAACTCATCTTCATCTACGCTGATTTTCGGCGCTTTGATAAGCTCTCTTGCGGCTGCGGTGTTTACGATCTGCCCTGCAATCTCCATTAGGCGTTTTTTTACGCTCTCTTTAAGTTTGCCGAAACTACCTTTTCCAAGTCTGTCTAGCTCGGGAGTTGAACCGCCTGAAGCGATATAGCGGTCTATGCAGTCAAGATTTTCAACCGGAAGCAAGATCTTATCGTCACCCACATATTTGATAACTATAAAATCTTTGATGCCTCCGAGTATCTGAGTCTGTTCGATACTCTCAAAAATACCGACTCCGTAATCTTCATGCACGACATAATCACCGGTTTTCAAATCATCCAAAAGGATTGAGCTTTTTCTTCTTCGTCTGCTCTTCTCAGGCTTGTTGAGTGAAACTACAAGCTCGTCTTTGCTTAAAATATTTAAAATATATGGAGCATAAAGAATCTCTATGCCCTTTGTGTCAAAGAGTCCCATTTGTTTTACGACAGCTTCATTTGAGGCGATAACGGTTATCTTCTTTGTTTTATGAACACTTAAAAGAGTATTTAGATCCGTTAAAGCAATTTCTCTAAAATCATCGGAAGTCGGTAGTATGTCAATGTTAAAACACTCTCTTGAGAGCGTTGGCTTGTTAAGCGCATAAGCATCGACTAAAAAAGCATCCAAATTTCTAACAAGCTTTGCATTTTTGCCCTTTAAAAAATTTACAGCTCTATCATCAAGATGCCACAAACCCAAAGATGCTATATCTTTAACCAAAGAGTCGAACGGGCTGTTTTTCACCTTTTCGTTCAAAGCATCAAATCCAGCCTCATCCAAAGAGAAAAATGCCGGAGTTACTTCTACGCTCTCAAGCTCCTCTTTTTGCGTTCGCTGAGACTCTAATTCAAAATATTTTATCTGCTCTATCTCATCGTCAAAAAGCGAAATCCTTAGAGGAAATTGGCTTGACGGCGGATATATATCTATGATATCTCCACGAAAGGATATCTCTCCAGCCACCTGAATAATATCTACAAAGTTGTATCCCCAAAACAACATCTGCTTTTGGAATTGTCTAAGTTCTATCTTTGTGCCAAACTCTAAAGTAGTAGAGCCAAGCAGACTCTCGCAAGGCATATGAAAAAGAAGTGTTTTTAGAGGAGATATAACAAGAGGCTTTTTTTTGAGGGCGT
>Ga0208246_1001031_pt1:12500-17391 | contig 17391 bp, 15 predicted proteins | sample RifOxyD2_FD_184039 | JGI IMG/M metagenome (GOLD analysis project Ga0208246, IMG submission 184039) | Soil microbial communities from Rifle, Colorado - Rifle Oxygen_injection D2 (SPAdes) | ecosystem: Environmental > Terrestrial > Deep subsurface > Rock core/Sediment | place: Rifle... | reverse complement strand
AATCACCAGTTTTCTCATCGGCCCCGACAAAACACTTACTAAACCGATCATTGGTGCAGCTATACCACCTACAACATTTGCCAATAATTGTTCCCTTGACGGCAATGATGCTATGTTCTTAATATCACCTTCCGACAACAACCTATTATCGGCATAACCTGCTTTTATTTTGAATTTGTTATTAGCTTTAGAAAATATTGAAAGTTGTTTTATTAATTTAATAAAGTCGCCGTTTTCAAGAATAATAGCGACCGGACCTTTAAGATATTCATCAAAACCTTTAAACGAAGCATTATTAAATACTCTTGATACAAGACGATTCCTGATAACGTTAAAATTAGCATCAAAAGCTCTTAGTTTCCTTCTCAAATCTTCTAATTCTTTTACGGTTAATCCCTGATAACCGACAAGATAGAAGCTTTTTGCTTCCTTTATTCTTTGCTCAAATGATTTTACAAATTCATGTTTTTCTTGCTTTGTTTTTATCATAACTACCTCTGTATTTTACCCAGATTTTATTTTTATAAAATCCACCCTAAGTGTCGCCAAAAACATAACAAATGAAAAATTTAGGTAAAAAAATACCTTCCGAGAAAACGACATAAACGGAAGATATTTCCTATATATGTCTCGATGGGGTTGGAGTTTAATCCCGATAAATCTCGGGACCCCAATTTCTTCGACTCTACTTAGAATTGTGCAATAGCGGGGTTGTGCCTGCCCACCTACGATTTAGTGGTGGGGGATTGTGCGATAGAATATGTTAAATTATTAAATAAAAATTCCTATTCTATCCCACTAACGCACCATCGCACTATAGCACGATACATTGCATTTTTTATTTACCCCCGGCAGCGACCTACTCTCCCAACCGCGAATTAGCGATAAGTACCATCGGCCCTGATGGGCTTAACTTCTGTGTTCGGAATGGGAACAGGTGTTGCCCCATCGGAAATACCACCGGGGAATAAAATCTAATTATAATTAAAATCTTAAATGGTATAAACTTTTGCTACTTAAAATTCTTAAAGTCGTGTGATAGGGAGATTGGGGATTGTGCCCGCCCTTTGGACGAGGTCTCGCCCCTACTGGGCGGACGATAAAAATTCCTATTCTATCTCACTACCGCACCATCGCACTATAACACTGCTGTTTTTATCGGATTAAATAATACGGTCAAGTCAAACGGCCGATTAGTACAGGTCAGCTCAATCCCTCTCAGGACTTACACCTCCTGCCTATCAAACTTGTAATCTACAAGTGGCCTTCTTAATATTAACCTTGCAGCTAATATTTGGGAAATATTGTTTTGGGGTGGGTTTCATGCTTATATGCTTTCAGCATTTATCCCGTCCGAACTTGGTTACCCAGCGCTGCTCCTGACGGAACAACTGGTACGCCAGAGGTTCGTCCAATCAGGTCCTCTCGTACTATGATCAGCTCCCCTCAAATTTCCTTCACCCGCAACAGATAGGGACCGTACTGTCTCACGACGTACTGAACCCAGATCACGTACCCTTTTAATTGGCGAACAGCCAAACCCTTGGGACCTACTCCAGCCCCAGGATAGGATGATCCGACATCGAGGTGCCAAACTTGGTCGTCGATATGGACTCTTGGACCAAATAAGCCTGTTATCCCCGGGGTAGCTTTTATCCGTTGAGCGATGCCATTTCCACAAACCGGCACCGGATCACTAGGTCCTGCTTTCGCACCTGCTCGACTTGTCTGTCTTGCAGTCAAGCCACCATATACCCTTGCATTCAATGCGCGATTTCTATTCGCGCTGAGGTGACCTTTGAACTTCTCCGTTACAATTTAGGAGAAAACCGCCCCAGTTAAACTGCCCATCAAACCCTGTTTCCCAGCCAGTTTCATGGCATGAGATTAGAACCACAGAAGTATCAGGGTGGTATTTCACTGTTCCCTCCATTCCGCCCAAAAGCGAAACTTCAAAGGGTCCCACCTATTCTACGCAGACAATCCCATAATCCAAGATTAAATTGCAGTAAAGCTCCACGGGGTCTTTCCGTCTAGTTGCGGGCAGTCAGCGTCTTCACTGACAGCACAATTTCGCCGAACCTATCGTTGAGACAGCGCCCCCATCGTTACGCCATTCGTGCAGGTCGGAACTTACCCGACAAGGAATTTCGCTACCTTAGGACCGTTATAGTTACGGCCGCCGTTTACTGGGGCTTCAGTTCAAAGCTTCTCAAGGATAAATCCTCAATGACCTCTCTCATTAACCTTCCAGCACCGGGCAGGCGTCAGACCCTATACATCATCTTTCGATTTAAGCAGAGTCCTGTGTTTTTGTTAAACAGTCGCAGGGGCCACTTTATTGTAACCTTTTCGTTCCATATTTCCGATAAACAGAATCCGGAAGTGAAGGGTATAACCCCTTCTCCAACCTTATCTAATTTACTTTCCATAAGTACTACTCAGGCACCTCTTCTTCCGAAGTTACGAGGCTATTTTGCCGAGTTCCTAAACGATAGATCATTCGCGCGCCTTAGTATTTTCTACCCATCTACCTGTGTCGGTTTGCGGTACGGACATACTTGCAACTCGCCTTAAGGATTTTCTTGGCAGTGTGGTTTGACAGCTTCATTCCGATTGCTCAGAACTGGTCATCCCAACTTCCGTCGGGACAAATCCGCACATTCAATCGCGGACCAAGTCTACCCTCCTGCGTCACTTAAAACTAATAACGTTACAAATATGGTTCCGGAATATTAACCGGATGTCCTTCGCCTACCCCCCATTAACAAGGGACTCGGCTTAGGGCCGACTAACCCTGAGTCGACGAACGTTGCTCAAGGAAACCTTAGATTTTCGGCGGACAGGATTCTCACCTGCCTTCTCGCTACTTATACCTGCATCCTCACTTCTGTTTCGTCCAGCACTCCTTTCGGTATGCCTTCACTCTAATACAGAACGCTCCCCTACCCCGTATTTTCAACCGAAGTCGAAAATACAGCCGTGGTTTCGGTATTATGCTTTAGCCCCGGAAATCTTCGGCGCAGAATCACTCGACCAGTGAGCTGTTACGCTTTCTTTAAATGGTGGCTGCTTCTAAGCCAACATCCTGGCTGTTTAAGTAACTCTACATCCTTTGCCACTTAGCATAAATTTTGGGACCTTAACCGACGGTCTGGGCTGTTCCCCTTTTGCACGTGAAGCTTATCCCTCACGAACTGACTCCATTGTTATAGAATATAGGCATTCGGAGTTTGGTTAAATTTGGTAACCTGGTTAAGGCACCTACTCTATCCAGTGCTCTACCACCTATATTGAACACAACAGGCTAGCCCTAAAGCTATTTCGGGGAGAACCAGCAATAACCAAGTTAGATTAGCCTTTCACCCCTAACCCCAGCTCATCTAGGAGTTTTTCAACACTCAACAGTTCGAGCCTCCATTTCGTTTTACCGAAACTTCACTCTGTCCAGGGTTAGATCACTTGGCTTCGGGTCTATTAAATCGAACTAATCGCCCTATTCAGACTCGCTTTCGCTCCGACTCCTTCTGAAGCGTTAACATCAGAATTAATCTTGCTCGATCCAATAACTCGCAGGTTCATTCTTCAACAGGCACACCATAATGCGTTCCGACACTAATAATTCCGACAAGTCGAAATTTTCGTAATCGGCATAGCACTCTGGTAGCTTGTAAGCATACAGTTTCAGGTTCTTTTCACTCCCCGTCAGGGGTTCTTTTCGCCTTTCCCTCGCGGTACTAGTTCACTATCGGTCAGATGAGAGTATTTAGCCTTGGGTCGTGGTCGACCCAGATTCATACGGGATTCCTCGTGTCCCGCATTACTCAGGATACCGCTTCAAGTTCTAATTTTTTCACCTACAGGACTATCACCTTCTTTGGTCTGTCTTTCCAGAACAGTTCACCTAAAATTAGAATTTTTGACTTTACTCACGCGGTCCTACAACCCCATCATGCAAGCATGATGGTTTGGGCTGTTCCGATTTCGCTCGCCACTACTTTCGGAATCACTATTGTTTTCTATTCCTCCGGTTACTGAGATGTTTCACTTCACCGGGTTGTCTTCCTTAACCTATTTTAAATTTCAGTTAAGGATTTCCTACATTACTATAGGAAAGGTTTCCCTATTCGGAAATCGCCGGGTCAAAGGTTGTTTGCACCTCTCCGACGCTTATCGCAGCTTACCACGTCCTTCATAGACTTCATCTGCCAAGGCATCCACTGTACGCCCTTTTTTACTTGACCATATTATTTTATCCGATAAAATTAAACCGGCAAAGTTTAATTTATCTTACTTCTTTAAGACACTTTTGCCCTACATATATAATATAACATATATGTATTAAATTATATACTGTATTAAACAGTCCCCCAATAAAATCAGCTCACAGCACACAGTATACAGTACACAGAAAAACAAAACTGCAAAACTGCTTATTAAGGATTTTGAAAAAGAACATAACTTAAGTTAAAGGTTAAAAGCAAAAAATTATAATTGTTATTTAAACCTCGTACTTTTAACTTTTAACTTGAATTCTGGTGGAGGTGACCAGATTTGCCCGCCACTGATACTTCGGCGGGTCCGCCAACAACTTAGTGGCGGAAACTGGATATGGAGGTGACCAGATTTGAACTGGCGACCTCATGCTTGCAAAGCACGCGCTCTCCCAGCTGAGCTACACCCCCAAAATTTTTCGCTAACGCTCAAAATTTTAGTAATTGGTAATTAGTAATTTGCAATTAGAACTGTGATATTATCTTATAAACTGCGAAAAATTTTCCCTAATTACTAACTACTCACACTAATTACAAAATCTTATTTATTGCACTTTGCTTTTTTAATGGGCCTCGTTGGAATCGAACCAACCACCTTACGCTTATCAGGCGTACGC
>Ga0208246_1001031_pt1:0-10000 | contig 17391 bp, 15 predicted proteins | sample RifOxyD2_FD_184039 | JGI IMG/M metagenome (GOLD analysis project Ga0208246, IMG submission 184039) | Soil microbial communities from Rifle, Colorado - Rifle Oxygen_injection D2 (SPAdes) | ecosystem: Environmental > Terrestrial > Deep subsurface > Rock core/Sediment | place: Rifle... | reverse complement strand
GCATTTTGGTTCATATCAAAAAATAATTTAATAGAGTATACCAAAAGACTCGCAATTATTGGACCAAAAAAGAGACCATAAAATCCGATTACAGAAACTGCTCCAATTACAAAAATCAACGCTAAATACGGATGAAGATTTATTCCTTTTTTTAAAAGGAAAGGTCGCACAACATTATCTACCACACCGATTAAAACCGCAGAAAACGCAAAAACCACACTTTGCCAGATTTGTCCGATAATAAAAAAATACACTATTATGGGAATTGTAATTGGAGCTGTTCCAATAGTTGGCACAAATGATGCTATGAATGTAAGAAGGCAAATAAACAATATTGCTTGTACCCCGGTTATTGTACAAGCTAAAGCCATAATTAATGACTGAATTATTCCCAAAACAATCGATACAACAACAACAGAATAACATGAATTATATACGATTTGAAATAAGGCTTCGCGATTGTTCTCGGGAAGCGGAATAATCCTTCGAATAAATCCTATAGCTTTTTCGCCGATAATAAAACCAAAAAAAATAGTATAAAGAATGATCAGCCCGGAAAGCACGGCTTCCGGTATTTGTTTGATAAATGTTTTAAAAATCCGGTCTAAAATTTCTCCAATAGATATAAGACTGCTTTTAATAGCTAATTTTAACTTTTTATCACTGATCTGCAAAAGATCTTGAACTTTACCATTAATAGTTGTTTTTGAGATTCTAATTTGCAATTTTTCAACTATTGAGGTACTGCCTGCACTGTTATTTTCTTGGTATCTGGAAATCTGTTTTAGTGCAACTCTTGTTCCAACTATAATAGAAAACGTTATAGGAACAAGAATAAGCATTGCAAAAGCTGATGTGACAAGAAACGATGCTAATATACGTGAAAACCGAAAAGAACAAACCTTTTTATAAAAAGGGAAAAGAACAAGCGTAAACATACCTCCAAGAAGTACAGGCGCAATCAAATTCCACAAAAAAAATGTAGAAATTAGACCAATTACAACCATTAATATAAATGGTGCATATTTTCGAACTTGCTCTCTTTTTAAAAAAGATATTTTTTCTTTGCTTTGATAATTTTGTTCTTGCATGGCTATAAATACCCTTTCCCCTTAAACGAAAATTAAGCCTTCCTAATGGCTACCCTTATCTGGAAATATCCGTCTCTTATATAGAAATACGTTCTTTTGTAGGGCGATTTGTTTTAACATCAAAACCGAAGAGATCAATGTAGAGAACTTTGGGCTTTCTAAACGAACGTTCCTTAGATTTTATATAAACTTTTTCTAGAATACTATCTTTACCTTCAATAGAGATTACGGCTTTATACGAACCCTTTATCTTTTTAACTATGATCTCCCGGTCTTTTAGAGCAACCAGAATAATTCTGAAGTTGTTTTTCTCAAGTTTTTTTTGTGACTTAATTCCGTACGCATATTTTCTCTGTATCAGGTTTAATTTTTCCTGTTTACCATTTTCCAAAATCCAATATACTACAACAGGATTTGGCTCATGAAGATCAGTATTTTTCATCTGTTGGACATCATACTGGACAATGTTTTTATTCTTACTCCGTTCTATAAAGAACAGATGATTAGTATTTTTCTTGGGAGTAGCTGTAATATACCAGATATAAGCCACCGCGATCACCACTAAAATTGCAAAAACAATTTTCATAAATTTCTTCATTATTTTTCACCTGTAAGTGATTTTTTATTTAATAAATCACTCTTTTCTCCTTATCCTTAAATAGACAACTATTTAAAAACGCGATTCAAACCTATACTAAAATAATTATTTTTTTCATCAAGGCTGTTACTTGTAAAAGTAAACCCATTTGAAAGAAATAACTTTTCATTAAGCAAGTATGAAAATTCTAAAGCACAAGATGTTACCTTCACATCATTTGAACTTTCAGAATAAGACAAATTTAACATATAACTTAAATTGCTGACAACTTTAGATAAATCAATGTCCAACCTAGTAGCAATAGAATTGGAAGAAAAACTGGAACTATTTTCTTCAACAATAGAAGAAGCACCCTGTTGTTTTTTACTATTTCCATTAGGATTACTACTCACATCTCTATTAATACCCGAATAAATAGATCCTGTTGTGTATTTATAATCCAATCCAATATTAATTTCCTGGCTTAAATCTTTATCCCATAAAACCCCAAATGAGGTAGATGAATTTGAAGAATTTTCGCCGGATAAACTTCCATTGGCGAGAGCAAGCATGCTTCCTATATGCATATCTTTTCCAATTCCTTTTTTGCCTTTAAACGTGATTGAACCAATAATATCATAATCAATATCGCGGAATATACCAAGGTATTCAGAAAGAGTTATATCTTTTTCTAAATATTGCGAAGCTCCTCCATACAGATTATGGGAAATATAATTATCAGAACCTGATGTAAAATCATATCCGAGATTCCATAATGTTTCTCCCGGCAAAAAAGAAATTTGAAAAAATAAAATAATAACCAAAATAAATATCACTTACTACCTTTCGTTGGTTTTTCCATTTTTACCGGTTTTTCCTGATTGGTTATTCTTCCGGATTTTTCTTTTTCCGGCTTTGTCATTTTTGCAGGTTTTTCTTCCATCGCTTTAGGCGGAAGATCTTTTTTTATGTCCTTCTTTATTTTTTTCACATCTTTTTCAATCCTTCCTAACTTTAAATCATATTTTTTAGCAATCTCTCCCCATCCCATTCCGCTGTTTCTAAGAGAAACAATCTCATCTAAAGATTTTTCGGATTTTTCAGCAATTACAAGTGCGTGTGAAATTTCACCATAGCCATATCCAAGTGTACGTAAATTAATAATGATATGTTCCTCAACTTTAAACTGTCCTGCGAGTTTTGCTACTACCTTTTTTTCACCCGGTGAAGCTGGCTCTTGCTTTTCCGCTTTTATATCTGGGTTCTGCTCTTTTTCTATTTTTTGGATACCGGCTTCTTCAGCCGTAAGGTATCCAAAACTGAAAAAAGTCAATCCCGCAACAATTAAACAAACTGAAAATAATTTTAACATTTTTTCTCCTTTTACTTTCTTGATAAACCACCCGGTCATTATCTTAACTAAAACCGTTTACGCTACTTATCTTAATTATTACATGCACCTCCCTTAAATTATTTTAAAACTCTTTATGAAACCCCGGCTTTTGATCCGATTTAAACTCACCATATTGAGCATAGCCGAATTGATAAGCCGGCGATAATTTCATTATTTCTTAACTATTGTTTTAGAAGAATGCACAAGTTCTTCAATTTTATCCTTGCCTTCTTCTATTATTTCTCCGGTTTTTTCACTTATTTCGTCAAAAAACATCTTGACTTTTTTTCTTGTTTCTTTCCCTGACTTCGGTGCAAAGAGCAAACCTAAACAAGCGCCTATTGCCCCGCCTAAAAGAAATGCTAGAATCGTTTCACCACTTTTTTTTTCACTCATTTTATTATTCCTCCTCTTTCTTTTTACTAAAAAGACTTATTATTCTACTCGTGATTGATGAAATCATACTGCTACCAAAAAATATAATATTTAATAGCGGCGATGCCGTATTAATTTTTATTGCGAGATTTTCAGTTTCTTTTGCAGTTTGTCTTACTTGAATCATCGTTAACACAAAATGCACGGTTCCGACAAGGAATGCAATTGTTATAAGAATGACACATACTAATAAAACAGTTTGCATTGCTACCTCCCTGATATCCTTCTCTTTATAGGATGTCTATAAATTCATTACTTCAATCAACACGCAATTTCTCTAATTCTTAAAATGATACTGTTAAAAACCCTACAATTTATCAGTACGAGCCTGCATAAAGATAGTCCCTCCTTGCAGAATCCAGGAGTTAAAAGGGTTGGACTCGCCGTAAAGATTGCCACGACTTTTAGATAATATTTTAATACTATTTAATCATCATCGCTGTCCCTATCATTTCACCGCTCACAATAATCTCAACCCGGCGGTTTTTTTGCCGGCCTTGAGGTGTGTCATTTGATTCGATTGGTAAGGTTTTTCCAAACCCACGTGACACGATTGAATTGGTCAGCACACCATTATTCACAAGGTAATCCCGCGCTGATTGGGCTCTTTTTTCCGATAATCCCTGATTGTATTCATCGCTGCCAACACTATCAGTGTGTCCTTCAACATCCAGTTTTAAACCAACTTGAGACGATACAATTCCTGCAATTTTCGCCAATTTCTCGCGAACCAGAGGCCGCAATTCTGAACTTCCGGTTTGGAAAAGAGCATCGGACATATTGACTATGAGTCCCCGCGCAGTATCCCGCGTTTGAAGAATTGAATTTAGCTGTTTTAAGAGTTGTGCCCGCAGAACGATTTTTTCGCCTTCAGCCTTTTGTGCTCTATTGTTGGCGACATCCGCCTGTTCTTTTGATTTCCCGGCTGCTACCCGAGCTGCTTTCGCTTCCGTTTGGGCGTCGACAGATGATGCTGTGGCATTGGTTGCAATAGCGAGGGCAGCGACGCGTTCTGCATCCGACAGTCCCTTTGCTTGCTCGGCTTTGGCCTGAGCATCTTCCGCTTTTACCTGCCCTGCGGTTGCGGTAGCAGTTTGATTATTGGCACTGCTGATTTGATCTTGTGCTTGCTTGCGTTCATTGACAAGAGCTTCATCCGCTTGGCGTTTCACGGCAATAGAACGACTATCCTCTGCACTCTGAACGGCTTCACGCGCTGTCATCGCTCCGCCTTTTTTACCACCCTTGTTTGTTTCTGATAAGGCAAGAAGTCTCTCGGCATTTTTAAACCCATCAGCCGCATAAGCTTCTGCACCCGCAGCTTTGGCAATCCGTACTGCATTCCGGGCTTGATAAACCATAAAAGGCGTCTTTTTATTTATAACATGAGGCTGAAAATCCGTGGCAGCGATATTTTTTGTATATTGTCCTCTCGGAAGCAGCTCATATTTGGCATCAATTAATTCAATCTTATCTTTATTGCCGGACTTGATCGCATTTTCTAAAACCACAACATTGCTCGGTTGTGAAACAGCGAAGTAAGGTTCAGCTGTCACGAGAAGACTCAATGCCTGAAGAGGTGTTGTTACGTTCAGTTGACCTTTACCATCTTTAACTATTAGTTCTCCAAGATTAGTCGCTCGGCCATCCGGGGATATTGCCCAAAAAATATAAGTCAAATACTCATACCCGAACTGATTGGCTGCCGTCAAATTTTCAAATTCCGCTTTAATTACTGTCATGCCTGCTTTGTTCTTGATTTTACCAACACCTTTGGCATCAGGAAGCAGCACGGTGCCCTTGAAATCAATTTCAACGGACCCTTTTAGATTCCGGTAATTGATCGCTTTAGCTGCATTTTGCACGACCGTGACTTGATAAAGCGGTGCAGCGGCATTAGTCAGACTTTGTTCCATCAAAAATGCGGTGCAAATAAATAATACAACTATTAATTTCTTCATATAATTTCTTCTTTTTTCAACTTAATTTATTTTGTTTCAACCCTTTTTATCATCTTAACACCCAAAATACGGAATGTTTTATCTCTTTATCTCCACCTCTTATAAATACTCTAACTTTTCAATTAATATAAAAAGTTTATCCCTATTGTAATCATAGAACCGCTGTCTTCATAATCTTTATTTATTGCGGTTATGTCTCTCGAGGTAAATTTCTCAATCCATATATTACGATAACTGCCGTCTAATGACAGCGTGTCATTTAACATAACCTCTAATCCTACGCCGGCGTGAACGCCAAACCTGTTAGTGGTATTGCTAAAATTGTACGGGCCTTCTACCTGTGTATAATACCATCCTATTCCGCCCAGCAAGAACGGACTTACTGTTGTATGCGATGTAAGATAGGCCATAATAGATGCCTGAACAGGATAAACGTGAATTTTAATATGCTCGCCGAAATCATTACGGCGGTAATCAATTGAACCTTCCAATTTTAAGCTCGGTGTTAAACCTAATCGGATTTGCGCGCCACCATATAATGTACTTGAATCTGCGTCTTTGGGCTTTGAAAAAGCTACACGCGGCCCTATAGATAACCGCTTGTCTGAAATATCTGAATCCTGCCCGAAAGAAACATTAGCCAAACTAATAAATATAGCTAACATTACAAAACTTCTTAATGAACAAACTATCTGCTTCTTCATTTAATTTCTCCTTGTTTAGTTGAACTCTTTTAACTTAATCCATTACTACGCCACCTTCTATTATACTCTCTTTTGACTATGCAAATTCCAATCATTATGCCGGTCACTTTTTAAAAGCAATACCTGGCACCCGCGGATGCGGTTAGTCGAAATTCAGAGTCATTGCCAATTTCAAGTAAAGGAGCAAATTCAAAAAACATGTCAAACGGCGATCTTTCAAACATATAGGTCAACCCAAGAACTCCCCTCAAATCGACCCTGCTGTGGTCATCAAATTGCGACTGCGCGCCAAAACCATAATGAATAGGCAATCTCCCGTCAGTGACCCTTATCGCTTCGAAACTATGCCATAGGTAATTAAGTTGTATTCATCCTTTGTTCTCCAACGAAATTCCTCCGGTTAAGGCGTTAATCTCATTGAGCCAGTATTTAAAACTTATACCTGTCGGTGAACCTACCATAAAACCAATCCCAAATTTCCTTGATTCCATTTCTTGCGCTTGCGCGACTGTATACAGAACAAGAATCAAAACAGTAGTTTTCATCATTGTTCTTATCAGTAATTTCTTCATTCTTAAATCCTCCGTTCTTTTTAATAGTTTAGCTATTTTAAAACAGCAGATATTGCCCGCTTTTGTAGCAAAGTAAAGCAATTCTATACTATCTTCCGTCCGCGAATGATTCTTATCAATACCACAATAACTGCGATTACAAACAAAACATGAATGAATCCGTGAATTGTGTAACCGGTGATAAAGCCCAACAACCAGAGTGCAACAAGTATCACAGCAATAATATCTAACATTTTACCCCCTATTTCACGATAATTTCAAAAAGAACTCTCATATTAGCACGAGCTTCTTTTGAATCAATGTGCTTTGGCATCGGTTCAAATAAAACCGGTCTTGTTTCGCCGTATCCGATTGTTGTCAGTCTTTCCGGCGCAATATTCCCTGCTATAAGTATTTCCTTTACGGACTTTGCTCTTCTTTCGCTCAACTTTTGGTTGTACTCTTCAGTACCGGATGCTGAGGCATACCCCGCAATGCGGATTTTAGCTTCAGGGGTTTCTCTAGGAATCTGGATATTCTGTATCACAATCTTCGCTCCTTCTTTTGTAAGTGTCGCTGAATCAAATTCGAAATGGGTATCATCGAGAACAATAAGCTTTTGCAAGATTTAATCTCACATCGTCTTTTGAGCTCAATCTAGTAACCCTTAAATTGGCCTGGCTGAATTTTACGCCAAATCCGGTTTCTTTTTTAATAATATATTCCAGACTTTCATTCGTGCCATGTCTAGCATCAAATTTGACCACTTTTATATTATTTATATCCAAAGAACTATTTGACGTTCCCGGCAGATAAATCGCCCCGGTACTAAAGTCAATAGCAAAAGCAATAACACCCGGAATTACAAAAAACAATAATCCTATCCCATCCATAATGGCAACTCCGGCATCAATCTTCCCGCCTTGCTGCCCTCTGCGGCTAGGATACATAATAGTTCCACAACCCACCATTTGAGCAATTAAAACAATACAAACTAATACTTTTAACATACCGAATAATTTTGATACCATTATTTCTCCTTTACAATAACACATATCGTTCAGCGTATATCACACAAAATTATCTTTTTATATTAACATGTACGCGGTTCCGGAAAACTAATTCTTCCTGCCAATTAAAAAAATAAAGCATTACGCCGACAACCGGCATGATAATTATTAAAATAATCCATAATGTCATTTTGCCTGTACCCATGGAGCTTTTCAAAACACCAACTATTGCGATAATATCCAGAACTAAAATTATAAGACCAAATATACTTCCCATTAGCTCTCCTCAACAACCTAACTTTCAGTGCCGGATCTTGCATTGTAATGTCTACATTAGATCGCAGTGTCTTTTAGTAAAATATCATTTTGTAAGACCTGACACCGAATTTTTGGCAGATACTATCCGAATCTATTTTTTTGCAATGGTCATGTCATTGACAACGTTTGTCACACCTTTTATGTCTTCGGCAAGTTTGCCGACCAATGATTTCTCGGCACCATTCTTTGCTATACCATGTAACGTGACCACTCCGTTGTTTGTACTTACTTTTGTTTTGATTGCACCGGTCGAGCGATGAAACAATAAAGCCCTCTTAACCTGAGCGGTTATAGACGCGTCATCTATCTTTTCGCCTAACGTCTGTTCCGTATTATTAGGATTCTTCGCAACTGTCATATCGTTCTTAACATCCTTGACACCTACAACATCTTTTGCATATTCACCGGCCAATTCCTTCTGAGCCTGGCTGGATGCTTCGCCTTTCAAAGTCACAACCCCGTCTTTCACGTCAACTTCGGTCTTGAAAACGTTAAGGTTCTTATGGAATAATATCGTTGTCTTAACTTTTATTCCGATCCATCCGTCAGAATTTTCGGTCTGATGTTCACCTTTATAAACCAGTTGATTGTTCACTTTTTTGACCCCGGGCAGGCTTGCCACGGTTTCTTGAGCCAATGATTTGTGCGACTCTTCCTTTATAGTTCCCTTTAATGTGACAACACCGTTCTTTGACTGAATACTGACGCTATCGTCCTTGAGATACGTTTTGAATACGTATGAATCCTTGGCGGATGATTCAATGCGATTATCCGTTTCAGATGCGAGCGAAGCGTGCAAAGTACGCACAGATGCGCTAGTGATTAATACTGCTACTGTAACTGCTGCAAATACTTTTAAATAATTTGGTTTCATAGAATATTCTCCTTTTTTACTGTTTTCATAGCAACCTTCTATCTTTTACTTCTGTTTTTATTACTATTTTTATATCCTACCCCTCCTTTTTTAACTTTACTTTTATTTACAATAAGCTTTCAATCTTACTTCAGCAGTTTTTGTTCAACCATATTTTTCACTATATAACTGACATATGATTGAATAAATTTCTGGTCAGTACCGGAAATCTCAGTTGCAGACGATGCTGACCAAATCATTTTATTATTTCCGGCATCATATATGTTAGTTTCCATGAGTGCATATTTGGTTTCTTCAACATAACCAGGAGAATACAAGTTATTACGACCATATTCATAATAGTCAGTCCACGTACCGTAATAAGTTGGCGGACTGTAGGGACTGCCTGCATGATTGGTATATACTGTTTCTCTGCTTGCTATTCTCGTAATGAGTACTGCATCCGCACCCAGTTCTTTCATCTTTGCAGCAATAATCTCTTTATTGCCATCTTTATCTTCGGGAAGAATATTATAACTTACAACGGCATCTGTACCTTGTAAATTGATTTGCTTGACAAACTCATCTTCCAAAGTTCTTTTATTTGCCGGTTTTTTGGCTATCCCTATTATCATGATTTTGCGAGGCATATCTTGATATGTCTGGTCTTTCCAAACCGAACTAATCTTTGTCGTAGCACAACCCGTTATGAGCAGTATTATAAGTATCCCAAAACCAATCGAGTTTTGCACAACTTGTTTCACTTTCAGTTTACCTTTTTCAGATAAAGAACTTATTTTTCTTAACATTTTATCCCCCCCATTTCTCCGATTTTTTTAACCAAACTTCCCTATTTGATTTCTATATCTTGCATTTAATATATAATAACATTGATTAAAATAACGTTAAATTAAAATTAAAAAACTTTAATTTTCTATTGCCTACCTTCTACCATTATATACCTCCTTTCAATAAGTCTTATTGAGCCTGTCACGAAACTATTTTTCCGTCGGAGAATTTATGGGCTAAAATATTTTCGCCCTCCTATCATTTTCTCCGACGACAAAATATGAATCAATTCGACTTTTTTGCCCTTTTTGTTACCCT
>Ga0208246_1001029_pt1 | contig 17400 bp, 18 predicted proteins | sample RifOxyD2_FD_184039 | JGI IMG/M metagenome (GOLD analysis project Ga0208246, IMG submission 184039) | Soil microbial communities from Rifle, Colorado - Rifle Oxygen_injection D2 (SPAdes) | ecosystem: Environmental > Terrestrial > Deep subsurface > Rock core/Sediment | place: Rifle, Colorado... | reverse complement strand
GTTTATTCATCAAAGCCAATATATCCCTGTTTTGAATCGACTCAATAAAATGCGTATCCTTGAGGGCGATGTTCTCGAAATGGTAGGGGGGATGTGTGACAACCAAAATAGGCATTTTGTATTGACTGTCTCTTCGGTTACGCTTCGCAACCCTCATTTTTTTGAACACGCCCTTACGCTATTTGAACGCTATCCTCTTGCGCGCCACAAGATCACTTTATTATTTGAAGAGAAAGAGTATTGTCACCAGTTGGAGCGCTTTGCTCATCAAATTGCCCATTACCGAAAAGCGGGCTATAAAATAGGGTTAGATCGTTTGGGCGGGTATCACACGACGCTTTTGTATCTCAAGGAGTTAGAAGTGGATGTTGTCCGTTTCGATACCCTTTACAGCCGTAACATCAAAAAAGCAGGGTACCAAAATATTATACAGGGGCTAAATCTGAGTGCGCATCTATGCGGAGCAAAAACATGGATTTCGATGATAGAAGACTCCTATACCGATCAGCTTTGCCAATCCCTTAAAATTAATTACCGACAGGGAAATTATCTGGGTAAAATTTTGACACAAGAACAATTATAAGGATGAGTATGAAATACGGAGAACAAATTGTAGAGAATTTTGATATTGAAAAAGATTTCGAAATTTGGCCCAATCAACACGAACGTGATTATGTGATCAAGGTAACCTTACCGGAATTTACATGTTTGTGTCCGCGTAGCGGATATCCCGATTTTGCAACTATTTACGTTGAATACACGCCGGATAAATGGGTGGCTGAACTTAAAGCCATCAAACTGTACATTAATTCGTTCAGAAACCGCCATATTTCGCACGAAAACAGTGCAAACGAGATCTACTCGACCTTCGAGACAAAAATCGCTCCTAAGCGCTTAAAAGTGATTGCCGACTATTATCCGAGAGGTAATGTACATACGGTGGTAGAGATCGATAGTGAGAAAATGGTGAAAGAGAAGTAAGAGAGGAAAATATAAAGGGTAAAAACCCTTTATATCAACCGAATTTGCCCGTGATGTACTCTTGGGTGAGTTTTTCTTTCGGGGTAACGAAGAGCTCTTCGGTATGCCCTAGCTCAATTAAATCTCCCAAATACATAAATCCGGTGTAATCGCTCACACGCGCTGCTTGCTGCATATTATGCGTTACGATGATAATACTCACGCGCTCTTTGAGCTCGATAACGAGTTTTTCAATCCCCTGTGTCGAGATCGGATCAAGTGCCGATGTCGGTTCATCAAAAAGTAATACTTCAGGCTCTACCGCAATGGCACGAGCAATACATAAACGTTGTTGCTGACCTCCTGAGAGACCGTTTGCATCATTTTTAAGACGATCGCTTACCTCTTTCCAGAGTGCGGCATCTTGAAGTGCTTTTTCAACACGATCGTTCAGTTCCGTTTTGTTTTTTATCCCTTGAAGACGCATACCATACGCTACGTTATCAAAGATAGACATAGGAAACGCGGTCGGTTTTTGGAAAATCATCCCGATTTTTGTCCGGAGGTGAATCAAGTCCTCTTTAGGGTCAAGGATATTACGCCCCTCAAATTCAATTTCACCTTCGTATTTATTCCCCGGATAAAGATCATGCATACGGTTAAATGCACGGAGTAGTGTTGTTTTACCACATCCTGAGGGGCCGATAAGGGCAGTAACGGCATGTTTTGCAATAGGCATCGTCACTTTTTTCAAACTCGGTGCCGGAGCACCTTTGTAGGTAAAGTCAAAATTGCGTACTTGAAGTGCGCACTCTTCTTTGATATCGATAATACTTGCCATAATGTTATTTCCTTTTGCCGGCTAATAAAATAAGTCGTCCCACAATATTGAGACCCAAAATAAACATTGAGAGGATGAAAGCGGCTGCCCATCCGAGTTGCTGCCAATCATCATACGGACTGATCGCATAGTTAAACATCGTTACCGTGAGCGAAGGCATTGCTTGGTTCAGATCGGTCGTGAAAAAGTTATCGTTAAACGAGGTAAAGAGCAGCGGTGCCGTCTCTCCTGCAACGCGTGCAACTCCGAGAAGTACTCCTGTCAAAATCCCTGCTTTCGCACCGCGATAGACGACATCGATAATGACTTTATACTTGGGTGCCCCTAGAGCGAATGCTGCTTCGCGCAGTGTTCCGGGTACCAGTTGGAGCATATCGTCGGTCGTTCGCAAGATGATCGGGATCATAATGATTGCCAATGCGATGGCCCCAGCCCAAGCACTAAAGTGTCCCATCGGCATAACGATAACGGCGTAAACAAACGCTCCGATAACGATCGAAGGTGCTGACATCATAATATCGGAAATATCGCGGATGGTGTGGGCAAGTTTAGAGTTTTTGCCATACTCGCTCAAATACGTTCCCGCCATAATCCCCAGCGGTACTCCGATAAGGGTAGCAAGACCCACAAGGATGAGTTGACCGACAAGGGCATGTTTAAGACCGCTATCTTCGTATCCGGGAGGTGAGCCCTCGTAGATGAAGATATTCCAGTTAAGGGCATCGATCCCTTTCATCATTAAGACTCCGAGGATCCAAAACAAAAATCCTAACGCGATGACGGCGCTAAAGGTGGAGAACCCAAGGGCCAGTTTATTGATCAATATACGTTTTTGAACGGCAGTCATTAGGCTTTTCTCACTTTACGTAAAAAGTAGAATTTTGCGATAGCGATAACGACGAAGCTCATAATGAGCAAGGTAAGGGCTAATCCAAAAAGGCTGGAGAAATAAAGGGAGCTGTCCGCTTCGGTAAACTCGTTGGCAAGGGTTACCGGAATCGAGGTAGTCGGATCCATAATCGAGTTTGGAGTGTGGTGAACATTCCCCATAACGAAGGTGACCGCCATCGTCTCACCGATTGCCCGTCCGAGTGCCAAAATGAGTGAGCCGATAATCCCCGCTTTGGCGTAAGGGATGATAACGTCTTTGATAACGTCCCATTGAGTCCCCCCTAGGGCATAGGCCGATTCTTTGAGGATATCGGGGGTAGTGTTCATCGCATCACGGGTAACCGCCGCCATAAACGGCAAAATCATAATGGCCAAGACGATCCCGGCCGCGAGGAGACCGATCCCCATTCCGCCAAAGATATCGCGTAAGATAGGGACGAAGAAAAAGAGCCCCCACATTCCGTAGATGACTGAAGGGATTGCTGCGAGGAGTTCAACGCTGACACCGAAGAACCCTTTGATTTTATCATGGGCGATTTCGCTTAAGAAAATGGCGACACCGATGGCAATGGGAATTGCTAAAAGCATCGCTAAAAAAGTAGAAGCGACAGAGCCGAAGATCGCCGCATAGGCACCGAATTTGTCGAGGTTCGGCGCCCATTCGTCTTTGGTGATGAAATCGAGTCCAAACGCCTGCATCGCTTCGGTCGACTCATTAAAGAGAACCACAAAAATCCATGCAACGATGAAAAGGATCAACAATGCACTGGTGCGGGTCATGTTTAAGAAGATTTTATCAATCATGCCAAGCCTTGCCTTAAAATAGTGGGGAATTTTATTACATGATGATTACAGATAAGTTACGAGCCACGCTAATGCCCCCTCATGGGTGGAAAACTCTTGATTCAGTTGAGCGTTATACGCTTTATCTAAAATCGATTTGAACTTCTCTGAGGGATGTAAACCCAGTGCAATCAAATCACGTCCCATTAGCAGCGGGGGCAGTGGATTGTGGAGCACTCCCAAAGCAGATGCACGCTCACGGAGCCATTCTCCCGCTTCGAAAGATTTCGGCGTATCGCCCTTGAAAGAGCGTCCGAAAAAATCGGCTTGCGCAACCAAAATAAGATCGCTAATAGATACATGGGTGCTTAGATGGAGAATCTCACTGTCGTTGGCGTGTGCGCGGTAGAGTTTGCGTGGCCACCCGTGGTAACGGATAAGGGGGAGAATATGCTCGATGAGATCTTTGTCCTCGGTAATCCGATAGAGCCAGTTTCGAGCAAGCTCGACCCCCTCTTCAGCATGTTTTGGGGCATTCAGGCTCCCATCTGAAGTGATAATAGTGGTATTGGGTTTACCGATATCATGCAATAACATCGCTAACATTAAGACTATATCATCTCTCCATTGACCGCTGCGCAGTGTCGCCATTGTATCGAGTGCCATAAGGGTATGGTTCCAAACCGAGCCTTCAGGGTGTGAGTCAGCTTCTTGCGGGGTAGTATCGAGTTTGTCGAGGGGGGCAAAAAAATCCAATCCCCCCATTTCACGGAGTAGTTCCATTCCGATTGAGGGGTGGACGCTTTGGAGGAGGAGTTTTTTGAACTCTTCGAATATTCGCTCTTTGGGGAGTTCTTGGAGTGAGCCTTTTGCAATCATATCGCGGCACAGGGCTAACAGAGTTTCATCACATGTTAGCTCAAAGCGGGCGGCAAACTGCACGGCACGCAATAGTCGTAGCGGATCATCGATAAAGGTTTGGGGATCAACACATTTGAGCTGTTTATGTTTTAAATCTTCAACTCCTCCGTAAGGATCGAGCAGGGTTTGGGCAAGGGGATCATAACCGATGGCATTGATAGTGAAATCGCGGCGGCGGGCAGCATCGGTGAAACTCAGATCACTAAACCATGCCATCTCAAACCCTTTGTGTCCAAACCCCGCTTTGGACTCAGTACGAGGGGGTGAAAAATCGATCGAATATCCTGCAAATGAGAGTTTGATTACCCCAAAACTTTTCCCATAAAGCCCTATTTTCCCAAAAGGTGCCAGAAGTGCTTCGAGTTGTTCTAGTGAGGAAACACCGTAGAGTTCAATATCCAAATCAGAGGTTGTGTGTCCCGAGAAATGATCACGGACAAACCCCCCAACAAAAATTGACTTTATCCCATTGCGCTCGAGATGTTCTATGAGCCGCATCAAGGATAGAGGGATAGGTATCATTTTTTTAGAGTACCCTTTTTTTGGATCAGATTCTCAAGCGAGAAGCTGAACGTTGATCCGATCCCCAATGTACTTTTAATCCGAAGCTCAGAATCGTGAAGTTTGAGAATGTAGCTGACGATAGAGAGTCCTAGCCCCATAGAGTTATCCCAGCGGTTTTTTTGGACACGGTAAAATTTAGAGGTTATTTTATCGAGCTCGGATGGGGCGATCCCGATCCCTTTGTCTGTCACTGAGAGTTCAGTATCGCTAAGGGTTAGGGTGACATCTTCTTCGGAATATTTGAGAGCGTTATCGACGAGATTCGTGACGATAAGTTCGATCATCGTCTTATCGGCAAATACCGTTTTTGTCCCCCCTGTGAAATGGAGGATGCGAGCGGGGTATTTAGCCTGCAGTATGGAGATCGACTCTGTGCAAACGTCTGCAATATCAAAGATTGAGGGTTTGATGGAGAGATCATTATTCTCCAACTTCACCGAGAGGGCAAGGCGATCGAGCATCAGTGTGACGCGATGGGTGTTAGAGAGGATTTTATCCAAAAACTTTTCACGAATTTTCGGATCGATGTTTAGATCATCATGGAGGGTTTCGGCATAACCCATAATAGCGGCAATCGGATTTTTGAACTCATGGCTGATGGCAGAGAGGATATCGTTTTGTTGTTTATTAATAAGACGGAGCTTAGCGGTGTGTTTCCGTTTTTGTTTGTCGCGGTTATGGAGCTTTTTAACCAAATTTTTAAGCATGATGGAGATTTGCAAAAATTCGCGGAAGTACTCGGGCTTGAGAACGGCTCGGTAGTTTTTAGCGGATACTTCATCGAGGTATCGGGTGATCTGGAGGATATCATAACGGGTTTTTTTAGAGATGTTATAGGCAATAATGAGGGCAATAACGACTAACACGCTAAAGGCAATGACCAGCTGTATCCACAACGCATAAAAATGGTTCATTACCCCATCAAGACCCATTGCCAAACGGATATAAAATGTTTTGTCAGGGGCAATTATTTTGTGGGCAACGTAGATATAGTCGGTTTTGACGGTGTTAGAATAGCGGATAGCTACGCCGTAAGGCTGTGTCATGGCATGCATCACCTCAACGCGTCCGGAGTGGTTTTCCATGGACGCTTTGTCCGCATCACTTTCGGCGAGTACATCTCCGTTTTCAGCGATCACAGTGACCCTAAGAAAGGTTTTTCCGGATGCTTGCGCAACAAAACGGTCAAAATCATTCGTTGTAACGAGAAGAGGTTCTAGCAGATTGATATTTTCGATCAGCCGATTTTCACTGTCATGAATAATCATCGATTTGAGGGTGAAATAGCTGATCAAAGAGGCAATGGAAAGTGCGGCGATAAAGAGCCCTAAAACATTAAGAAAGAAAAGTTGATGGATTCTTAACACAGTGTGTAACCGACTCCCCGTACTGTTTTTATATACTCTTTGGACTTGTCAGGATCGATTTTTTCTTTGAGCCGATTGATAGCAACGTTGACGGTACGGTCTTGGTAGACATCATCGCTCCCCCAAACATGTTCAAGGAGGTAATCACGCTCCAAAACGACATTTTCGTTGACAATGAGGGCATGAAGAAGATCAAATTCAAGTTTAGTCAAATCGACAGGAGTCCCTTCAATAAACACGGTACGTGCTGCGAGGTTCAGAGCGATATCGCGGTGGGTGATATTCCCCTCAGAAGAGAGTTTTTTCGTACGGCGCAATACCGCTTTAACCCGTAAAATTAACTCTTTCATGCTAAAAGGCTTGGTGATATAATCATCGCCTCCGCGCTCAAACCCTTGCTCGATCTCTTCGTCTTTATGTTTCGCGCTTACAAAAATAACAGGGGTTTGGATACCGCGTTTACGGAGTGACTCGACAAACTCAGATCCCTCCGCACCCGGGAGATTGCGATCCATTAAAATCAGATCGACTTTCTCCTCTTCAAGCGCATCAACGACGTGTTTGGTATTAAGAAAGCCGATAGTCTCAAATCCCTCTTTCCCTAAATGGTACTCCATGAGTTCCAAGATATCTTGTTCATCTTCGACAATCAGTATCAACGTATTCACGACTGATTCCTTTTTCCGCAGGTCTAAGTACGTTTTTCGCACTAATTATGTAATTTTAACTCGCCGCCTTTTTGTGCATAGAGCATCAATGAGGCAATATTGACGGTACGGTCACCGATACGCTCTAATTTGCGCAATGTACCTAAAACCTTAACATATTCGACAGCGAGTTCATTCGCATCGATAATCAGAGTCAGAAGTTCTTTCTCCATAATAGAAAAAAGGTCGTCATTTTTGGACTCTTCAACCATTACTTTGCGGTAAACATCATCTGCGTCACATGTTTCAATCGAATTCAAGCATCCAATGATGTATTGTAACGCATTGATCGTCGTTTTGTGAAGTTGAATGATCGCATTGCTTAGGACGCTCATATCGCATCCCCCTTGGCAATGGTCATGGAGACGTTTACTGTATTTTTTGAGACCGTCGCCGATACGGTCAATCTCGTTGGTCATTTTCAAATACGCAACTAACAGCCGTAATTCATCCGCTTCGGGACCAAACAGGGCAAACGTTTTGATGATTTCGTTATCGATTTTGTTTGCATCCACTTGGATGTTTTTGATATAGGTGCGTGATGTTTCGTAGAGCTCCGCATTATCCGTTTCAAATGCTTTGAGCGTCTCTTCGCTGGATTGGATGATTTGAGAAAGCATAAGTGAAATCATCCCGCGAATTTCATTAAGTTTGTTTTCATAGCGTGGTAGCATTGATGTGCCTTTGATTAAATGATGGTGCGCGATTATACCAATGGTTTATAACCGTCAGATTACAAAGACGTATCACCCTTTGTAATCATATCGTTACCGGAGCCTTTTACAATACCGTCATCAAAAATTCCAAAAGGATCCCAAAATGCTAAAGAATGCTACAAAAGGTTTAGTGATCGCTGCAATCGCTGCAACGTCTATGATCGCTGCGGATAAAATCAACGGCGCGGGTGCAACGTTCCCGGCTCCATGTTATTATGACTGGGCGTATAACTACCAAAAAGCGACTAAAACACGTGTCAACTATCAATCTATCGGTTCAGGCGGCGGTATCAAACAAATTTCAGAGCGTATCGTGCATTTCGGTGCGACTGATGCCCCTTTGACTCCTAAAGAGTTGGACAAAGCAAAACTTCTTCAATTCCCGGCAGTTTTCGGTTCAATCGCCGTAGCGCATAATATCCCAGGCGTTAAAGATGAAGCGTTGAAACTTAAAAACAGTGTTGTTGCTGAGATCTTTGCAGGAACGATTACAATGTGGAACGATCCTAAAATCGTTGCAGACAATGCAGGACTTAATCTTCCGGCGCAAAAAATCATCGTGGCTCACCGCTCTGACGGATCAGGAACGACTCACGTCTTTACCGATTATTTGAGCAATGTTTCACCAATGTGGAAAAGCAAATTCGGAACCGGTAAAGCGATCGGTTGGGCAACCGGTGTCGGCGGAAAAGGGAATGAGGGTGTAACAAATATCGTTAAACAAACTCCATATTCTATCGGTTATATTGAAAACGCCTACAAAGAGAAAAACAACCTCTCTGCCGCTACCTTGCAAACCGCAAGCGGTAAATGGGTAACGGCACGTCAACAAAACTTCCAAAATGCGATTAAACAAGCATCATGGACGAAAAAAGATCACTTTTACGGCTCACTCGTAGCAGAAAAAGGGGATTCTACCTATCCGATCGTTGCGGCAACGTATATCCTTATGCCGCGTGAAACGGCTGATATCAATCAAGAAACGATCAAATTTTTTGATCATTCGTTCCGTAACGGGGATGCAGCGGCGCAAAAACTCGGTTATATCCCTCTTCCGGTTGAAACAACAAACCTTGTTCGCCAATACTGGGCAGAGACTAAATAATTTCCCCTTCACCCTTCGGGGTGGATACCTCTAAAAACATTTAGATGTCTTTAGAGGTGTCCTAACAGACCCAACGTTTCTTTCTCCTTCTTCAATTCCTTAAGTTTTTGCTTGTCTTTCCTTGCGTATGCGTTGAGACAAGCGTTTTATATCCATTTTCCTTATCGTAATCATTCTGCAATGTAACATTAGCGTAATCTATTTTTTCTACAATGACACTATTAAAAAACAGGAGTGATTCTTATGAAAAAAGTTGCATTATCAGCCCTTGCTGCGGCGATGATCAGTGGCGTTGCATCAGCAGATGCTTTGACCCTCTACAGTGATCCTAAAACAGGACAAGTTTATACAACTCCGGGCGAAGGCCGTGTGGAGATGGGCGATTTCGTAAGTGCGAAAGAAGTTGATATGCAGCTTCGTGAAGTCGAATCAAAAAGTTCTGAATACCAAGACAAAATGTCTAAATACGTAAACGTTAAATCTAAAGCAAAAACGCTTGAATTCAGCGGTACCCACTATTTCGGTTTGACCTCTGCTAAACCAGCTGATTCACAATTAAGCAATACATACGGTAATTCAACTGGTTTCGAACTTCGCCGTAACTATGTACAAGTAAAAGGGTTTTTCAACGATAAAGACTACTGGCGCGTAACATTGGATGCTACGAAAGAGTTGTCTAATGATTCAGCTGAAGATACGAATGAAGGATATGCAGAAGCATTTGTGAAATACGCATATCTCTATTTGGATGAAGTTCTCCCTTACACCGGTGTAGAGTTCGGTATCGCGCACCGCCCATGGATCGACTATGAGGAGCATAATGCTTGGCATTACCGTTCATTTAACAAAGTTCTCTTAGAAGAGAAAAATACGGCAACTGAATCGGGTGTTGACCTTGTTAACTCGGCTGACCTTGGTGTAAATTTCAAAACCAAAATGGATATGTTCTCATCTGAAATCGGTATCTTCAACGGTGAAGGTTACCATGCGGATAAAACAGCGGCTAACCAAGAAAATAGCGAAAAACTCTCTCTTGAGTGGCGTTTGACGGCTCACTTGCTCGGAAGCGGGAAAAAAGTGGGTAAAAACGATCGTACTAAAGATACGTATGCTAACCTTTCAACGTATGGTTTGATTTCTCACAATCATAAAGATGATAGTGCAACTATCGGTGATCCTGCAGAATACGATCGTTCGTTCTACGGTATCCATGCAGTGTATAACCAACCGGAATTCTTGATTGCGGCACAATATTTCAAAGCAGAAGACGATAAACGTACTGCCGGTGTAACGGATGCTGAATATACAGGTTGGTCAATCAATGCTGAATATCGTCCTATCCAAGACTGGACGGTAATCGCTCGTTATGATGACTATAAAAAAGAGAACAAACCTGCATCGGGCGCAACGACTATAAACTATGATGGTGATAAAACCATGGTAGGTTTAGCGTATAAAATGAATAAAAACGTCAGCTTTATCGGTTCAGCAAAATATATCGATGAGGTAGGCTCAACAGGTGCTGATACATCAGCGGCAAAAGACGTTTATATGTTTACTACCGAAGTTAAATGGTAATCCTTTAACCTCATTATTTTCTCCTTTTTCTCCTGCATTTGCGGGAGAGATTCTCCTTCATCCCTTTTTCGCTACAATACTTCTTATACCAACCCTAAGAGAATCCTATTATGATCACAGCAAATTTAATACTTACGATAGCGGGTTTATTGTTTATCCTCATTGTCTTGGTTGCCCTATATGTTTGGAGTAACAAGAGCAAAACCGTTCCTGAAACCGTTCCGACGACAATTGAGACGTTTGAATCGTTGAGTGCCATTATTAAAAATAGATCCTCAAGTGCTAGAGAGTTAAATCATGCCGTTGAGATGATTTTGAGCCATTTCGGAACCATAACATCGCATACCGTTGGCAAATACAAACTTTTGCTCGAAGAGTTGTGCACCCATCCGCGAACCGATTCTAAACTAATACTGCGATTTGAGAAGACTCTTCGTATGAATAACCCGACATATGCGCATGATATTGAAAAATCTCTCGCCCTTGGACTTGCTCAGCGGGGGTAATATTAACGGAGTTTGTAGGCGATCGGGACGCTAATGCGCACCGATTTTGCAGGTTTCGGAAATAGGTTTGCAGAACTCTCTATGAGGTTCTTTGCCGCATCATCAAGAAGCTCGAATCCGGAGCTTTGTGTAATGGTAATTTGACTCACATCACGATTCGTGTCCAACGTAAATGTGACTATCGTTCCCCCTTGTTGTTTCAAGCGCAACGCATTTTTAGGATATTTGAGGCGTTCCGCCAAAATGGTGCGAATGCGTCCCAAATTCTCTTCCGCATAATTTTCTTCTACTTTCGGTGGCGGCGGTGGAGCTTTCGGTACTGCTTGAGCTGTTATTTCAGGCGTTTTGACGGAAGGTGTAATCGTTGGAGCCGTTTGCGGAGCTACGGGAATCGGTTTGCTTTGGACTAACACTGGTGTTTTAATCGGTGTTGATGTTTGAATCTGCTTCGGAAGAGGGATAGGCTCTTCTTTCTTTTGTATCGGCTCTGGGGATTTAATTGGGATGCTTAGTACGGATTCGGGGGTGTGAATCAAAACTTTAAGAGAGGTTGTTTCGGTTATAACAGGAAGTGTTTTATGAATCACGCTGACAGCTCCGATAATGAGAGCCGCTAGGGTGAGGTGGATACCTACCGAGAGGAGAAAAGGGTGGGGTGCGCGCACGTGTTCCAAGTGAAATTTAGAGCTTGATTTCTACTTTTGCACCTTTGCGGAGTGTGTCAGTCGTTTTATCCATATGTGTTTTAAATTTTTCCAGTTTCAAAAATTGAGTAATCTCTTTTTTCACTTGTTCATACGGAACTTTTTTGTCCCCTTGTTTCATCTTATCGCCGTTAGCATCGTAAAAGGCTTTGGTCTCTTTGTCGGTGACGGTGATTTTATTCATTTGCTGTTTCATCCACATATCGACGGCCAAATCATTTTTGATCGCAGCATATTGGGCTTTGAAAGCAGGGGTATTTTGAATACCGCTTTTAATCACCTGATCTTTTACAAGAGTTTGGTTTACAAGTTGATCGACCACTTGGCGTTTCATTTTCGGATCGAGTTTATTAAAACTCATCCCCGGTGCAGCTTTGGATAAAAATGCGTTAGCGTCATTCGTGGTAATCGCTTTGCCGTTGACGGTTGCAAGGGTAGCGGGAGCGGCAAAAACGAAAGTAGACGTTAGTACAAATGAGGCAAGTGCAAGGGAAAGTTTCATAAAGGTTCCTTTTGGAAAATAATTATGGGTATTATAGTGTGTGTTTAATACGAAAAGGTTAAGTGGGAGAAATATCTAAAATATTCACATTTAGACATTGTTCATCTTGACTAATTAATCTCATACCTTGTCTAAACTATTTTGCTGTTCAATATCCATACACCTTTTTGTGAAGAGCCCGAAATTGCGATACTTTGATCTTTTTTTGACATAGAGTACAAAATGTTTCTAATCTTATTATGCTTCTGTTTCTCGTCTAAAATATCAGGAAGCTTGTCTAAAAGTAACGCAGTAATATCGTGACGTTTTGCATATTTAAACGTCTTGAGATAGTCGATAATCATATTATTTCTTCTCCCCTTAAAACCTCTTCAATCTCACGCCGTAGCTCGTCTTGGTTGGGTAAATAGAGTTGATACTTTTGAACGAAGAGTTGGCTATTCATTCCGTAGGTTGCATATTCAACCAGCAGTTCATCTTTGTCTTTACTTAAAATAATACCGATAGGAGGATTGTCTCCCTCGATATTTTGTTCATTGGCAAAGTATCCCAAATACATATTCATCTGTCCGATGTCATGGTGTTTGACTTCATTGATTTTAAGGTCAATCAAGACAAAACATCTCAAAATCCTATGATAGAACACCAAATCTACTTTGTAGTGGGTATTGTTGAGCGTTACTCGATATTGTCGTCCTACAAATGTAAATCCTTTGCCGAGTTCCAGTAAAAAACTTTGTAAATTATCACACAGCAAACTTTCGAGTTGCGTTTCGGCGATATGATAAGGCTCAGGGATTTTTAAAAACTCAAAGATATAAGGGTCTTTCAAAATATCAGTAGGCTTTTCGATGATTTGACCGTTTTTGGAGAGATCAAGAATCTCTTCTCTATTTTTCCCCATACTCAAACGTAAAAATAGACCACTCTCTTTTTGGCGTTGCAGTTCTCGAACCGACCAATTTTCACTCACCGTTTGTTTCTCGTAAAACTCCCGTTCAAGCGCATTCTCAATCTTCAAAAGCTCTACGATATGCGACCATCCCAATATGTGCGACACTGTCGCACATATTGGATATGCGAGATAAAATTGGCGAAATCGGATGAGATTGCTACGACTAAAACCTCTGCCGTGCTGCAATGTCAAATCACGGCTAAGTTGCTCTAAAAGCCCCTTGCCGTAATCAGCTTTTTGCATTCCGGCTTGCTCAAATTCAACGATGTATTGTCCGATTTTCCAATACGTTTGCACCAACTCCGTATTGACCGCATTAACCGCACGGACTCGCCCTGCTTCATAGGCTGAGCTGATAGTGACTAATAGCTGTTCATACTTTTGTGTGGCAGTGATATTACTCATTTATTCTCTCTTCCATGCGGTAGAACAATAGGAATTTTAAATTCTGCTATTTGAATCATTGTTTCTTTAATAAAATCTTTTAAATCCATAGCTTTTTCCTTATATTCGTACGTAACTCTCCTGCGCGGGAAAGTGACAAATTTTGTGCCTCAGTGTTAAAGTGAGGATATTATAGCAAATGCGCAAGGGTTAGGCTAATTGTTTGACGTTTAGAGATTAGTGTGGGTGATTGTTAGATGAAGTGAAGTTGGTGGACCCTAGCTCTACCGACGAGTCCCTATTTTGCGAAGCTAAAGCGGTGTGCTGTGAACTGATACCCCTATAAGTACCCCTAAAAAACAGTCCTTAGAGAGGTATTTTTGCTCTTGTGGGTTAAATGTCTAAAAAGAATGTCTAGGAATGTGTAAAAAATACACAGAGTGTATCATTTACTGCTATCTATCTTTAATAATTTTTTTCTACTATCTGTAATTTATTAAAGCGATTATACCTCGCAAAGTACCCATTTTGGCTTTGTATTGCTACTTTTATTGCATATCTTCTTTAATTTATTTGAGAGTTCATTTATTAAATTATTAATCTTTGTCTTTCTTTGACTATCGGTTAAATTATCGGGTAATTTTTTCCATAATAGCTCATCAAGCTCTTGTCGATTCATTGATCCATGTTGTCGTATGGCTTGCTCTATTAAGTCAAAATAATATTTTTTATCGAAAGCTCTATTCTTGGTATATCCTGCTTTATCTCCCGTTGCTTTTGCTACCGAGGCGGAAACATATACATTGGGTTTTCTCCCCTCAATAAGCCCCTTATCACGAAGATATTTAAGGCTCTCATCCGTGCTAGGTAGATGTTTAACAACACGATCCAGTGCGATAACATCGTGCAAGCTGAGTTCGGGATTCATAGCCAAAAGCTTGGCATAGCGTTCATCTAGGATTTGTCCAAAAATAGTGACTTCAACTCGCTTGGATTCGATGTGATAGTTTGGCATAGGGAAAAATCGCTGTCGAAGTTTCGAGTAAATCCGCTTTATGCCACTGCCTATGGTATCGATCATGTTAATCTCGACCATCGCTTGACATAAAAACGGGTTACGGTATAGTTCAGGCGGTGCGTCACGTTCGATGACATTCTCCACATTTTCAGGTATGAAGCTTCCGACGTTTGAAAATACGAGTTTATCAGGGAACTCGACGACATTGATACGACCACCTAGTTCATAGTCTTGGTGGGCAATACAGTTATGCAGGGCTTCGTAAATGATCCAAGGGTCGTATTTGTCTATCTCATCGGGGAAAAGCTTGCTGTCTGCCATGTAGCGATATTTGTAATTTCGGATCTTCGCGTGAACCTTTTGCGCGCTAACAAGCAACGGTAATCCAAAATGCTCATACCCTTGCTCGATGCCATCACGGTCTTTGAGTACCCATGTGATGCGTGGTACTGCGGGAGAGAGTAAATGCACCGATTCTGCTTTTCCCAAAAGCAAAAGGGTACTATTGGTGATTTTGCTATCAAGCGTGAGCTTGGCTTTGTTGAGAAAGGTTCTATTGTCCCATTGTGCAACTTCTTCGGCAAGATTGGGGTGCTTGGTGATATATTCTTCTCTCGCCAAACGGATCGCTTCGGGGTCGAGATTTTCCAGTGTCGCATCCGTACAGATAAGTGCCGACCAATCCTCCGCTTTTCCTATTGGTTCCGCCAAAATAGAGGCTTCCCGTTCGGGTCTTAGTTCGATGAGGCTATCGCCGCTACGTTGCCATGCTTTGTTATGGGCGTACACGGGCTTGCGTGGCAGATGTTTAGGGATATGGACGATCCAAACGGTTCGTGCTGTGTCGGTTGTCGTGTGAGCCTCTACAGATAGCCCCTCACTGCTGAGATTCATGCAAACGCCTAGTAATCGATGCGGGAGTGTTTCGGGGATGTAGTCATGGAGATTTTCGATACCTACGATGTCGAGTGTGCCATCTTTGACACCGATAACGATATGCCCGCCGTTCATGTTGGCGATAGCTGAAACATACGTGGCTAAATCTTCACCCTTTGCACCCGAAATGCTATGTTTGAGATTTTTAAATTCTTTCCATTCGCACGCTTCGTTCTCTTTTGGATAGTGGGCTTTGAGATAATTTTGGAGTTCTAAAGTTGTCATTCTCTTTTCCAATCGCATAAGATTTTGCTCATTTTAATTCAGCCTATACCTATTTTTTATGGAATTGGCGGAAACTTTATAATTTCTCCGCTTGTATTTTTAAAGCAGTCTCTCACTTGTTTTGCATAATTTTTATCATTTTTATCTTTGAGATATTTTACAACTTCAAATAGTTCATGTGTATTGACAAGTGCTATGCCGCTTCTTTTTGCAGAATCTATTGCTTTTTGAGTAAAAAATTCTGTTCTTTTGTTTGGATGCAATAGCCTATGCGGATTGCCAAATAATACACCTTTTGCATACTCATTTATTTCATCTCTTGCAAAGTCATCTTGGATATTTGATTCAAGTTGTCTAAATTTTGTAATAGCAATCGCCGAAGTGTCTTTCCCTTCCGCTTCACCGATAAATCTTTCCTCGTCTGATTCAAAAACAATATCAAATTCAGATTTACCATCATCATAATTTTCTGCTTTGAATCCTATTATTTGTAAAGCATCTATAATTGCATATTCCAAAGGCTTACCATTTTCAAATAACAGTTTTTTTGACAATGTATGTTTGTCTAGTTCATTTCTTTTTGCTTCTATTTTTTTTTGTATAGAGATTAGTTGATTTTGAAATTTATCAATTTCTGATAGGTATTTTTTCTCAATATCTAATTGAAATTGCGCCTCGCTTATCCATTCTGGAGCGGGAGTCTCTTGGGTAGAGTGTTTCAATGATTTATCAATAGCAATAATTTGGTTTAACAGCGATTTAGCAAATTGAATAGCTTTTTCTGTCCAAATGGAAGTTTTGCCATCTGTGTGCATATCTGTAAAATCTTTTGGTAAATTTAAGGGTGGTAATAACAGCATTACTCCACCTTTTTCATTAGTCATCATAGCCCCAACAGTTTTATCACCACTTTTTGTAACTATAAGTGGTTTTGCACTGTCATGTTCAAAATAAAGCTCATACTCACAAAATTTTTTTACAGTTTCCCAATATGATTTTAAAAAAATTCCATCTTGTGTAAACTGTATATTTTTACCTTTAGCAGTTTTTTTGTCTTTAAAACTTATTGGGAGCATTGCAAAACTGTTTATTTCATCTAAATTTCTTAATCTATTTTTTCCATTATTTGTATAACCAGTGTGAATAAACACATTTTCGGGAGTAGTTAAAAAAATAAAAATAGTTTTACCACTTTCATAAGCTAATTTTAGTTCTTCTTTCCAATGTTTTATAGAATAATTACATTTTGTTGAACTTTCGTCTGATAAATTAGGTTTACCGTTGTATTGAGCACCTGTTAAATAATCTGTTTGATAGATTAATTTAGGCTCAAATAAAATAATATCTGCATCCAATAATGAAGCATTAGAATGAAAACTTTTAAATTGAAAGTTATTTGTTGGCAACTCAAATCCAACTGTAAAAATAGTCTTATTAGCCATTAAAATTGCCTTTTAATATAAATTGATTATGTTTTCTTACCTAGAATTTTAAAAAATGGACAATTTTCGTGTCTCACTGTTAAAGTGAGGATATTATAGCGCAACAGAAAATAGAGGATAATTTTTTGGCTTTTACGATGAGGGTAGGTGATTATTAGATGAAGTAGTGTTGGTGGACCCTAGCGGGATCGAACCGCTGACCTCGTCGCTGCCAGCGACGCGCTCTCCCAGCTGAGCTAAGGGCCCAAAGATATTGGAGCGCCATTATACGATAGAGGGCTCTTAAAAGTCAATG